>OFLR01000010.1_pt1 | contig 217324 bp, 185 predicted proteins | sample 1540871 | NCBI WGS metagenome assembly OFLR01 (sample SAMEA4413043, study PRJEB24355) | metagenome | biome: human; feature: gut; material: faeces | place: United Kingdom | collected 2010
AGAAAGACCCTTATAGGGTCAGAGCAAACCACCCGTTCTACGGGTGGTTATGATTCATGAAATCTCTTTATTCAACTTGTATAATACTTTCATTAGTCTAATGAGAGGGTAGATATAGATGAGAGATACTGCAAAACAAATTATAAATTACTGGTATACACTTGAATGCTTGCAACCGAAAGATGTTCCACCATATAAAGCGATCTCAAATCGCAATTATGATGAACTTATAGTTCATATTGAAAATAATACTAATACTAGTAAAACCACTATTTACCAACAGTCTGTAATAAAAAACTGTTGGAAAAATCCAAATTCACGTGTTTCTACGTATGTAGTCCCATTGCCAAATTATTCTTATAATTACTCTATTATAGATAGGATTAAGTGTTTCAAAGATGAAAAGGACTACGTGTTAGATGATGAACATGCTGTTCTTTTGGGGGTAGTCAAAGGGACTGAAGTATTAGAAGCCTTTATTGATAAATTAGAAATTGAATATCCGGAAAAGCCATATCACGGAAATGTATATAGTGCATCGTTTGTTGTTGATGAAGAGGGATACTATAGAGAGGGGAGTCTTCAAATTGCTCCTTTTATTTGGGTGATTTATCAGATGATGTGTCAGCCTGATGTAGAGTTTAAAGATATTAAGCTTGATGGTTGGGATGAGGTTGTCAAAGAAATTGAAGATAGTTTTAATCTTCCTGAGGAAAAGGTATCCCTTGATAAGGCTGCACGCGAGATCAATGCGTATCTACAAGACAATATTTTGAAGCCTATGGGTGTTACTATGTTTCGTGCTGGTGATATTTATGGCTACTGTGGATTTACGGCAGAGGAGATTCAGCTTGTTAAGGCTGAGACAATGCCTATTAATGATTTAAAATCTAGCTTTTTCCTTGATGAGCTACAGTTAGTGTTACATCATATTGATTCATTAAAGGATAACGATAAGGTATTGTCTTATATCAATAGTCTTAATAAGAATATTGAGCATTATGATTTGTTGAAAGATACAGATCAAATGCGTAAGTGGTATAATCCGAAGGTTTTACCTTATGGTAGATGGCCTTCAAAGTTTAATTTATCCTTTATGCAGCAAATTGTAGTTAATATTGCTAAGGAGAACCCTAAAGATATCTTTTCTGTTAATGGTCCTCCTGGTACAGGCAAAACAACATTATTGAAGGATATAATTGCTAATAATATTGTTGAACGTGCTGCTAAGTTTTGTGAAAGCAATCATGTAAACGATATATTCGAAAAGGTTGTGGGCCGAGATGGAAGATCTTTTTACTATACTATACCTAGTGACATTGCCGTATATGGTATGTTGGTACTTTCATCAAATAACAAGGCCGTTGAAAATATTACATTAGAATTACCCAATATTTCCTCTGTAAAAGCGGGAACTAATGGGTCGACCTTATTTAATCCCGAGTTCTCAGACCAACAGGTTGATTTATCTTGTTTCGCTAAAGATGAGAAATATAAATATGTTAAATCAAGTGAGGTATACTTTACATTTTTAGCTGATCGTTTAGCAGAGAGTAATACGCAATGGGGATTAATTTCTGCTAGACTTGGTAAGAAATCTAATATCAATACCTTTATGCATGCATTAAATATATTATCCTCAGACATGTCTTCAATCATGCGTATGCCTAGTGCTCAAGATGCTTTTGAAAGTGCTAAAAGAAAGTTTCAGGCTCAGTATAAGCTTGTGAAAATATTGTTTGCTTATGTAACAACATATGAAGAGAACACCCAATCAATTCAAGAGTTAAAGCTTAAAATCAATCAGCTACAAGAGGAAGTTATCTCAACCAATGAGCAATTAAGTCAATATGATAGATTAGATGATGATTTGATGCGGTTGATAGAGCATAAAAATAGTATTGAGACTAAATTAATAGAGTATAATGCTAAACGCTCTATTTTTGATAAGCTGTGGCACGCTACTAATTGGTCTATTTTAAAAGCTATGGGTAACCCTACATTGTTATCGGTAATTGAAGAGGAAACTACAAAGCTTCAAACTGTTAAGGGGCAATTGGATGCATTACACCAATTGGTCAATGAGCGTGAATCCATAATTAATACGAAAGATGGCTTATTATCTGATATTAAAAATTTTGATTGTACTGTTCAAGGTGTAGAGAAAACACAGCAAGAGATTTTAGGTACATTAAAATCTAGTGATAAAGATACGATACATTGCTTTGATGATGTAGCGTCAAAATTAATGTTATCTGATGAGTCCCGCGCAGAGGCTCATACAGCGTTCTTATATGTATGTAACTATTTAAATCAATGTAGAGAGCGTTTATTGTATGATGCCTTACAAGTACAAAAGGCCGTCGTTATGAGTGATGCTTTTAGAAACAATATGCAATTACTCAGTAAGTATTGGGGGGCATTAAATGAAAAGAAAAATTTACAGAAAAACTTTGACCTTGATATGATTTTCCCTGCATTACTTAATTCCTTGATGATTGCCGTGCCTGTTATTTCTTCTACTTTTGCTGCTGTGGAGAGATTCTTGATTAACTGTAAATCTGAAAGCTCGTTAGGGACTATCATTATTGATGAAGCAGGACAAGCATCACCCCACATGCTTGTAGGGGCATTGTTCCGCGCACAAAAGGCAATAGTAGTTGGTGATCCAAAACAGATTGAACCAGTACAAACTGTGCAGGATTTGTTTGTAGAAAGAATTGGCGGTGAAGGTATTGGTAAATATCGGAGTAAAGAGCTATCTGTACAAAGCTTAGCTGATGCACAAAATCCATTTGCAGGCATTATCAAAAATCTTGATGGGTCTGAGTCGTGGGTCGGTTGTCCACTTGTTATTCATAGACGCTGTAAAGACCCGATGTTTACAGTTGCTAATGAATTATCTTATGGTGGATTCATGGTTAATAAGACCATAGATTCTGATGATCCTATTGATCCATGTAAAGAAAGCTGCTGGATAACATATGATGCAAGTAATATTGAATTTAGTACTGGTAAAGATCGATATATACAAGTACAAGGTCAAATTGCATTTGAATTAATTCAAAAGTTACGAGCAAGAAACGCGAAATTTAAAGATATATTTATCATTACACCATTTAAAAGTGTTAAATATGGCTTTAAGACGTATATGGAATCTCTCAGCGATGATATTGTGAACTGGACGAAGGAAGACAATAAGAAAGATTGGCTAGAGGATAATATCGGAACTGTACATACCTTCCAAGGCAAAGAAGCTAAAGTCGTTATTTATATGTTAGGCTGTCAAAGTGATGGTTCTGCTAATGGCGCAATTAAATGGGTTAATGCAAATAATGTAAATGTAGCTTTTACAAGAGCAAAAGAATATGTATATGTTATTGGTGATGCTACTAAATGGGCAGAACTCAATAAAAATCTTGCATTTGCTCAAAGATATTTGCCTATATATACTTTAGAGGATTTATAGGTTAATAAATTGTAACGAGTATAGTAGACTGTTAGATTATAAGGTATAGATTACTATAGATATTTCTACAAACAGTTTATATGTACAATAAAGGTTTATAAAAGAAAACAAGGAAAGAAATCCTTAGATGTCTTTCCCTGTCCAGATATGATAAAATTTATATCAAAGTGATGTATAAATGGTTTGGTCGCCAGACTTCGCTTCTAAAGTAAAAAATTGAAAAACGGTCTGACTTCACAGTCGGGCCTTTTTTCATACCATCTCTCAATGTCAATTTCTAGAAGATTAGTAAAGGTTGGAGTAATTTAGCGGGATTAAGCTCAATATAGTGTTATTAACAATAAAAGTAAATGTATGAAAGGTTCCTAATGGTCATTAATTTATCTATTAGGAACTTTTCTATTTTCTAAAATAAATTTTTATGTTTTGGAATTCATGAAATATTCATAGTTTCTTTTGTTTATGATAAACTATAAGTAATACCGCCAGATTATGAGCTTTGGTATACTTCTCTTATTGGAAAAATGTGGGGGATAATATGGGGGATATTGATACTTTAACAACAGAGGAAAGAGTTTCTTATTTAATAAAACCTATTTTAGAGGTACTTAGTCAATCGAGTAGTTCATTAACGACAGCAGAATTACGCTCTCAAATAATTAAGATGGATCCATATATTGCTGAATATGCTGAAGCTGTATATACTTCAGAGAAAACAGGAATCTCTTATAAGGATTTTACTAAAAGATTTAGTCTTGCAATTAAAGAGCTAGAAGTTTTAGGTATTTTAAGTCGTGAGGGTAATGGTAAAAATAGTCGTATTTTATTAACACCAAAAGGTCAAGAGCTAGATATATCAACATTAAATGTGGAAAAAGAAATTAGGGCTAAAGCGCAAGTTTATTGGAAAGCGAGACGAAAAAAGATAACTAGAAAAAAAACAAAGGAGGCTAATGTGGCAAAAAAGGAAAAGAGGTTGCTATGGAGGGCAACTGCAAATTTTGAAGAATCTGGTTTCTCTTGGTATCAACTTGAAGTTGGTGATATTGTTACATACAACTATGCAACTGAAAAGAACATAGAAATTGGAAGATTTGGCTTAGGATATAATAAAGATTCTGGAGTGGGATCTAATGAACCTGCGGGTTCCATAGTTTGTGTTTTTCAAATTGTTGATTATTTGATGTTACCTGATTCACAAACTAATAAAGCTGTGTTACGTTGTGTTCATAAATTTGATAACCCAATAAGTCTTTCTGAGATTAATAGTTGGTTTAATGATGGAAGTTCATTAAATCTTCAAGGTGGGCTTGCCTCAATTTCAGATACTCAAGCAGATATTATTATTAATAAATTTGAAAGTATTATACCTAAATTATCACCCTTTATAAAAAGTAGTAAAATATTTTTACCAATAGATCAAAGAGAACACCCACTACAAAGAGAACACCCACTACAGATAATGTTGTATGGCGCACCTGGTACTGGCAAAAGTTATAGGATAAGCTCTTTAATAAGACAAAGTTATCCTAGCTACAATGAATATGATGATAACCCTTATGTTTTCCGTACTACTATTTATCGTGATTACTTTTATTTTGATTTTGTAGGTAATATTATGCCTGTAACAAAAGATGGGAAAATATCTTATGAATTTGTACCAGGAATTTTTACAACTGCTCTATTTGCTGCGTTAAGAAATCAAGATAGTGGTATAGATGTATATCTTATTTTAGAGGAAATGTCTCGTGGTGATATTGCTAGTATTTTTGGTGATATATTCCAGCTATTGGATAGGGATGATACAGGTAAAAGCATGTATGGTATTAACAATAAATCCATTTATGAATACCTTATTTTAAATAGAGCTTTAAAGCCAGGATATAAGATTGTTATTCCAAAGAATTTACATATCATAGGTACCGTTAATACAAGTGATCAAAATGTTAATGTTATTGATACTGCGTTTAAACGAAGATTCGATTTTACATATGTCGGAGTTGAACCTATTAAGTCAGATAATAATGGCTACGTCAATAATTTTAGTATTAAGTTTACAAGTGACAATCAGTATGAGTGGGTAAAACTATATCAAGCAATTAATCATGTTATCATAAATGATTTAGGATTAGCAGAAGACAAACAGCTCGGTCCGTTCTTCTTAAAGGATAAAGGTAATGATGATTTAAATAGAGATCAAGTTGCCAATAAATTATTACATTATTTATGGCAGGATGTAGAGCGTGTTTCGTATACTAGTGGAAGCCTTTTTGCTGACGGTATAACATCTTTTAGTCAATTATATTATGCATTTGAAAAGCAAGAGAATATTTTAAGTAAATCTGTAATCGAGCAATACGGGAAGTTATGATATGGAAAAGGATGTATTGGACTATCACTTTGAAATTATTAATGATGGTGATAATTTGACAGAGTCTTTTTGTGATGATTGGGATATTTATCCATATTGTGATCGATATAATGAGAGGTTGACCTGCTCGTTTGTAGGGATGGTAGTGAAAGAAGGTAATATTCTACTATCATTTCCTAAGCACTATAATGTTGAGAACGCAATTTCACGAGATGAAAAGTTACAACTTTTAAAAGAGATGAAGGATATATTGCATATTATAGAGCGAGATAGACAACTCTATGGTGTGGAGCCTGGACAATTATCTGATACAATTCCTGTAGATGCGTACTACTATATTCTTAGATATTATTTAGAGTTTGGTTTATATCATCGTCAAATTAGAGACACTTCAAAAGGGTATAAAGGTCATATCAATTGGCACAAAACAATAAATACAATTCGCCCTCTATTAAGTGATGAAAATTTTATATATTCTCCATTTATAGTTAACTGTGAATATGATGAAGCAATTTTTATTACTGAATGTATGGATTATGTGTTATATGATTTTTATAACTCTTTTCAATCTTTGTTAGATGATATTCATCCTTATAAGCGACGATTTTATAATCCCATATTTGATGAGTATAATTTTTGTATTACTAAATTACAAACATTAGTTGGACGCTTTTTCAAGGATCATGAGAGATTGTTATTGAGATCATTAATAAGATACTTTCAATGGAAAAGTAATCGTAGTAAATCCTCCAAATTTCTAACACTATATTTTGAATGGTTTTGGGAACGTATGGTGCATTCGTATTTGTCTAATCATGTACTAATCACGGGTGATGATTATGAAATTACTACGGAGCTACAACCTACCAAGCTAAATATAATAAAACCAGACAATATGGATATCGAGCAACGTAAAGAAGGTGAACGTAGTCGATTTTCGATACAGTTTGATCATTACTTAAAAATTATAACTAGTAGAAGTCAACCATTAATCTTATTATTTGATTCCAAGTATTTTTCTAATGATGTGAATGCATTTAATTATAAGCAAGCATTTTATTACTATTATTTGCGTGGTAAATATAAAGATGCCATTATTAGAAATGCTTTAATCATACCTACATCAGGTGAAAGGGAAACTGTAGTACACGTTGATAGACAACACATTGATGGTCTATATATTCGTGAAGAATATATAAATCTTAAAGCTGTAATCAGTGATTATAAGAAATTATTTTCAAGTTAGTTGTCCTTGAAAATATTGTAGTTATAAATTAGGTTAAATAAGCTCTTGTATTTTTTAGTCAAATTTAGATGTATAAAGTTAAAACAGGAAAAGAAATCCTTCGATTCCTTTCCCTATTTAGATATGATATAATTTATATCAGAGTGAGGCATAAATGGTTTGGTCGCCAGACTTCGCTTCTAGAATTTAATGTTGAAGAAACGGTCTGACTTCTATGTCGGGCCTTTTTTCATATCACGATTAGAAAGCTAGCTTTTGCTAGAGGACAATCACTTTGCTGCCATGATAATGGTCGCTACAAGTATGCCAAAGGAAATCATTAACGATAACACTTTGTATGTACTCATATTGATCACCGCCAATCTCTAGAAGATTAGCAAAGGCTGGACCCATTTAGAGGCCTCAAGTTCAATATAGTGCTGTCAATTATAAAAGTAAATAGATTAGAGGTTCCTAATAGTCACCTAGGTGACCAATAGGAACCTCTTTCGTTTTGTAATTATTTTTATCGATATTTTCTTATTATGTTACAATACAGTTAATATTACTATTTTATGGAGAGATGTATATGTTAAAACGATTATTACTAAGTGCTGTAATATTAAGCGCTGTTAGTGTTTCAAGTTATGCTGTTGATGTGAATATTCCTGGTGCAGATCCAAGTATTCCTAAGGATGTGTATGTACAGGGGGTATATAGTACTGAAAAGATTAAGAATGCTTATGATGTAGAAACTAGAAAGATAATAGATTCGATTATATCGAAAAAGGGAATACCTAAAGGGTTTGGTACTGCTGTTAATGATGATGAAGTTGAATCCTTTAAAAATGATTTATATTCTATCAAGCGTCGTCAATTTGACGGTAATACAATTGTGAATTTACATAATAATGATGGTGGACTATCAGTTACACTTCCATTTAGTGCAATACAGAAAGAGGCTATAACCGATTTTCCTAATTCAAATGCTCATTATTTAGTAGAATCCCCAATGATTGCTGCAGGTATTATTGAAAATAAAACACCAAACACTACTGAAAAAACTGATGTGGTTTTTCAATATGACGGCTTAAGTAAAAGTTCTTTGAGAAAGACAACGCTCAGAGGGGCTGTTGAGATGGAGATTATTGGTTTAAAATTTGAGTTGAGTAAACATCCAAATCAAGAGTATAATGTTATTCTTTATCCGCGTGCAACGAAGCTAGTCACATCCAATGATATTAATAGAATAATGGCCAATTATGTAGTGCCATCAATCTATTCGCTTCAAGATCTAGATGGTTATAGCAAGGTTGAGACGTATAAAACATATTCCTTTAGGGTTCCTAAAACAGCTGTAAAAGCAAAGAATATAAATGAAACACTGGATGGTGTAACTTTTACAATTGATAAAGATATAAATCAACAGATTCGTATTGAACCTAATAATGAAACTGAAAAAGGTTTATTTAGTACAGTTGATGAAATTCGTATATTAAATAAGATTGATAATAAGTCGGCAGAGCTTTTTGGTATCCCTGGAGCAAAAATGATAACTAACGGGCTCCATACTTATGTTTGGAATGATGGCATACCAGGGTTATTACTTGATCTTGAGTTAGATAATCAACAGGGGATATTGATGTTTATTACTTATGATGAAAACCATAAGTATATAAATATAATCCAATACCCGCTAGATAATGGTGTATATAGTAAAGCGCAATTACGTAAATTAATTACTGATGTAAAATTATCGTCTACTGGTAATCTATATGCAGGTGATGTTTGGATTATTTAGTTAAAACTGTCTATAAATGAAATAAGGAAAGAAATCCTTGGATTCCTTTCCTTATTTAGATATGATATAATTTATATCAAAGTGAGGCATAAATGGTTTCGACGCCAGACTTCGCTTCTAGATTTATTGAATTGAAGAAACGGTCTGACTTCTATGTCGGGCCTTTTTTCATGCCCCAATTAGAAAGCTAGCTTTCAGCTAGAGGTCAATCACTTTGCTGCCATGATAATGGTCGCTACAAGTATGCCAAAGGAAATCATCAATGATAACACTTTGAATGTACTCATATTGATCACCGCCAATCCTCGAGTTGATTAGCAAAGGCTGGATCCATTTAGAGGCCTCAAGTTCAATATAATATTGTGAATAATAAAAGTAAATAGATTAGAGGTTCCTAATAGTCACCTAGGTGACCAATAGGAACCTCTTTCGTTTTGTAATTAGTTCGGGGGATTTAACAGTATCAGTTATGCAGACCTCGTTTGCCGTATATTTTTAAGATTATAGCAATAATTGTATTTAATACAAATAGAAGAGCAAAGCATACTAAGGCTGTAGTATATCCATATCCTGCTTCGTGAAAGTATGACACGAGCATAGGACCAACTATACCAGCTAATCCCCAAGCGGTTAGAATGCGGCCATGAATAGTGGAGAGTTGGCGTATGCCATAGAGGTCTGCGAGATATGCTGGCATACAGGCGAATCCGCCGCCATAGCAGGTGATAATGAGAAGAATTAAAACTTGGAATGTTAGAGCATTATTGGTTTCGGCAAGTACGTAGAATGCGATGATTTGTAGAATAAAGAATAGTATATAAGTTTGTGCTCGGCCAATGTAGTCGGAGATAGTAGACCACGCAATGCGACCTCCACCATTGAAGATACCGATGATACCAACCAGCGATGCAGCTGCTGCAGGTGTCATACCAATGGTTTCTTGTGCCATAGGGGACGCTAAGGATAGAAGACCTATACCACAGGTAATATTAATAAAGAAAACCCACCAAAGGGCACCAAATTGCCAAGTTTTCATAGCATCATTAGCTAGCAAGCCATGGTTATGAACGTACATAGTGGATTTATCTTTCAGAGTTCGAGGTGGTTGTTTTTGTTGAGGTGCTTTCAAATAGAGAGAAGAGGCACCCATAACCACTAGATAGATTACACCGAGGATAATGAAGTTATTTACTAATCCAACTTGAGCTACGAGGAATTGCATAAGTGGGCCTGCAATGAGTGAAGCAAATCCAAAGCCCATAATGGCTAATCCTGTGGCAAATCCTGGGCGATTTGGAAAGTATTTTACGAGCGTAGAAACTGGTGTTATATAACCAATACCTAGTCCGATACCACCAATGATACCATAGAAGAGATAGAGTAAGGTGAGATTATGTATGCTAAGTGCATAGGCTGTACTTAATAGGCCTGCCACCCAGAATAACATTGAAAGAAGTCCGCTTTTCTTAGGACCTATTTTTTCTGCAAAAGATCCTAAAAAGCCTGCAGATAATCCAAGCATCAGGATAGCTAAGGAGAAGGTCCATGTTGTTTGAGACATAGTAAATCCCATATCTGCCATAATAGGTCGTGTGAGCACGCTCCATGCGTACACACTACCGATAGATATATGCAGACCAATGGCAGCTAGAGCAATAAGCCATCGATTTCTCATAAGAAAACTCCTTTCATATAGGTGAAATAATTAAAAATTTATATAGCATATTTGCTATGAGAGAACAAAAAAAGACCGCCTGAACAAAAGCTTGCCCAGACGGTCGGCTATCACACGATGTGCGCTACTGTGCATGTAGTCAATTCTACGAATCCGTCAGCCCAGTAGTAATATATTACAAATATAGCAATTAAGAGGATATCTTGTCGATGATATAAGTCACTATCGTATACACCATAAACATTTGTAATTGAAAATAGGGAAAGGAATCCTTGGATTCCTTTCCCTATTTAAATATGATATAATTTATATCAAAGTGAGGCATAAATGGTTTGGACGCCAGACTTCGCTTCTAATAAGAAAATTTGAAGAAACGGTCTGACTTCTATGTCGGGCCTTTTTTCATGCCACGATTAGAAAGCTAGCTTTCAGCTAGAGGTCAATCACTTTGCTGCCATGATAATGGTCGCCACAAGTATGCCAAAGGAAATCATCAACGATAACACTTTGAATGTACTCATATTGATCACCGCCAATCCTCGAGTTGATTAGCAAAGGCTGGACCCATTTAGAGGCCTCAAGTTCAATATAGTGCTGTCCATAATAAAAGTAAATAGATTAGAGGTTCCTAATAGTCACCTATGTGACCAATAGGAACCTTTTTTGTTATTATTTTATTACTATATGAGTATGTTACAATATACAAAATATAGTTAGTGCTTATTGAGGAGAAATTATGTTTAGGAAATCTTTGTTATTGGGCATTTTAATTACTGTCCTGTGTTTGAGTGGGTGTGGTAATGCCCAAGAGTTACCAGGCTATAATCCGAAAGTTGTGGGCAATGAAATGTATAAGAATGATTTAATGGATAAGATTCTTAACGAAAGAATCTATAAGGCTATAAGTGCTGGTGGTGATCGTGAAGAAGCGGAGATACTCTTTCGTCTTAATGAAATGACTGCTGACCAACGTAGAAATCTAAATTATTCTATATCGAGGGCTCAATATAATGCTGTAACAGAGGTACATATGCATACTGCAGAAGGGGGGCTGTCTTATACGTTGCCATTTACAGCTTTTAGAGGTGGCACGCAAATGGTTCCACTTCCTGGTATAGCTGGGACTGATGGCTCTCTCTATAGATTTAACCATCCTTTTATTTATACAAGTTTATCTATGGAATCTCGTCCCTATGAAGAAAGTGCACAGTATTTGGGCAAGCCTTATAATACATTGACGCAAAATGATGTACGCTCTGAGTTGAAAGAAAAATGGACAAATATACAGCAAGATCAATATGATGTATCCAGTATTGATGGTAGTACTTTCAAAAGAGACAATATTATAAATGGACGTTGGAGTACTATGAAAACAAAGGAGACACCTAGTTTTGTGGCCAATGACATTTCTTTTGCTTTGCCGAATGAACCTAATACACAATATGTTATTACTTTATTGGTTAGAGAAGATGGTGAACGGGGAATTGGTAAGCGAGGCATTGAGGATATTATAGCCAATTATCTTGTGCCAACCATTTCTCCATTAGCTCGTTTAAATGAGTCTAGTCATTTTGAAAGTTATAATGACTATTCGTATAGGGTTTTGAATAATGCGGTAGAGGAGAGCACTGGTTCGGATAATATAAAGGTGTATAAAACATCAGGTGGTATTACACAGACTATTAGCGTGCACCCATACGAACATAAAGGGCCGGTTTGGGCTAATATGGCAGATATTCTAAGGATTACACAAGCACAGTTAAGACTGAAGCCCAATATGCGTCATGGCAGCCATAAGTATATATGGAATGATGGCGCTCCTGGTGTGCTCACAGTGTTTGAGTATGAAGATGGTACTGGTGAATTACATTTTAGTACTCAAGATGCTCATAATCTGTATATTCATACAATTGATTATAACCGTGCTACAAGTGATTATAATATTGGTTTACTTCATACCATTATTTCCGATGCTAAAATTACAAATTTAGGAAATACTTATAAGGGTGAAGTGGATTATTTATAATAAAATAGAAGAGTCTAATGAGAATATATATGCCTAATCGGCGTAGAATGATAACAGGGAAAGGAATCCTTGGATTCCTTTCCCTGTTTAGATATGATATAATTTATATCAAAGTGAGGCATAAATGGTTTGGTCGCCAGACTTCGCTTCTAAAGTTTTAAAATTGAAGAAACGGTCTGACTTCTATGTCGGGCCTTTTTTCATGCCACGATTAGAAAGCTAGCTTTCAGCTAGAGGTCAATCACTTTGCTGCCATGATAATGGTCGCCACAAGTATGCCAAAGGAAATCATCAACGATAACACTTTGAATGTACTCATATTGATCACCGCCAATCCTCGAGTTGATTAGCAAAGGCTGGACCCATTTAGAGGCCTCAAGTTCAATATAGTGCTGTCCATAATAAAAGTAAATAGATTAGAGGTTCCTAATAGTCACCTGGGTGACCAATAGGAACCTCTTTCATTTGGTAATTATTTTCATAAAAATATATTAACTATGTTACAATGCAGTTAATATCATTATTTTGTGGAGAGAAGTATATGTTAAAACGATTATTATTAAGTGCAATTGTAGTAGGCGTTGTTTCTGGTTCTAGTTTCGCTATTGATGTGAATATATCAGGGGCAGATCCAAGTATTCCACATGATGCGTATCAAAGTTATGTATATACCGATAAGTATATACAAATGGATAAGCATAAAATGGTAAGTGAATCTTATCGGACTATTAAAGATGACCCACGAATGGTAGATTTTAGAAAAGAACATTCTATATCTGACCAACAATTACAAAAGGTAATAGAAGATCATGCTCTAAGGTTACAAGGTGTAGTTGAAGGAAAAACTGATGTAATTTTACATTCTAAGGATGGTGGGATACGATTTACAGTGCCATTGGTATTAGATTATAAAGCTAAAATTAATAATCCATATGATTCTATTATATATTCTTGGGATACTAGATATATACCATTAGTTGTAGAAATTGAAGATTATCCATATGAAAAAAGTCGAGATTATATGGGAAAACCAGCTGAGTTTATAACTGTCTCTGACATTAGAAAAGCCATTAAACGTGCAATTCAACAAGCTAATAAATCTGATGTACGCTTAGTTGAAGATTCTTTAAAAGGTGGCCCTTTCACATATTCAGGTTTGAGAGACTCCTACTGGGAAATATCTGAATTTAATGATATAAAAGAAAAAGATGTGTTCTGGGGAAATTCAGTTAATTTTTCTCTTGAAAACGAGCCAAATGTTCAATACCATATTGGCTTTATTATAGAACCAAAAGCAGTTAATAACCCTTCTATTGATAAAGCTAATAGTTTATTGGTTAATTATATGTTACCATCTATCAAACCATTAGCTAATATGAATGGATATTCTAAACAGATAGGATCAAAAGATAATAGTATATTTACTTATAGGGTGTTAAATAATAGTTCAGTTGGATATAGAGAATTTAATGGTCGTCATATTAAATCTTATAATTATAACGATGTGATTTTTCAATATGTAGATTATGTTAGAAAATTAGAAAGTAACAATGAAGACCCATATGGCTATGTTCATGATATACTTTCTTTGGGGCGAGAGAGTGCAGTAAAATCGAATCTTATTAAAGAATATGATTATAATTTAGTTTGGAATGATGATACTCCAGGTATTTTTCTAGAACAGGAGAATTTTGATGGTAGTGGTGTAATGCAATTTATAACACAAAATGGAAAGGATAGGTTTGTTAATACTATTCACTATAAAAAACTAGATGGAAATCTCACAAAGCAACAGCTACGTGAAATGTTAATTGATGTAACTATATCTAAACAATATAATAAAAATTCTGATTCTATTGATATATTTAATATTGTAGAAAATGGGTAATATATGAAGAGGAGCCTAAGAGAAATGAGCTTTTAGGTTCCTTTTTTATAATGATTAGATTCATTAAAATAAATAAATCATGTTACAATACAGTTAATATTAGAGTTCAATGAGGGATATTTGTATGAAGCGTTATATTACACTACTTAGTCTAGGCTTGTGTTTAGTAGCACCGATGCTTTCACAAGGAATGGAAATAAAGCCTTTTATGCATGTTACGAATGTACATAATGGTCAATATGATGCGGCATTAGATACTATTACAGATATAAAGTTTTATGGACCGTATCAATTCCGAGTATTAAAGGATGCTATCGAAACGCAGGGTGAAACAAAGGACATTGATGGTAGGGTGTTTAGAACCTCTGATGGGGTATTTATGCATGTAAAGGCTAGATCTATTGATAAAAGTAGTGCATCCTTAGATAAAGAGGTTAAGAAGATTATTGAAGATAGAACGGTTCCTGAACCTACGGTAAAGATGGTATTGCCTGTTAAGCATGATGTAATAGGGGTCAATAATGATGGTGTGCGTAGTTTGCTAGCCGAATTTATGTATGGCTGGCCATTACATAATAGGACGGATATGGTATTAGTTACAGATTATGAAGATACTCGTTACTATTATAATTTGCAGTTTTATAGAGACAAGCTACCTGAAGGTGTTCGCATTGAGCAGTTGCGCCAAATGATTATGGATGCGCAGTTCAGTTATAAATAAGTGATATCTAATTAGCACAATATAGTTATAAATAAAAGAGGTTTCTAATGGTCACAGTAGTGACTTATAGGAACCTCTTTTGTCGGGCAAGTAATTTATATGAATTTGTTATAAGGTTATATTATTTATAAGTGTTTTTTGGGATTCGTGGTGGTTTTATATGTTTTACAATTGCGATAGATATAGCAATTGTAAAAGCTATCAAAAAGGATTCTTTTGCGAAGCTAATGGCAATAGTTTCTTGTCCCATTAGCATATAATAAATGGATCGATAAAAGCTGAGCCCTGGTAGTAAAGGGAATAAGCTAGTCATTAGGAAAACTATAGCAGGGCATTTCCGTTTAACAGCCAATATTCTTGATGCTATGGCAATGATAAAACCGCTGATGAATATGGAGAGCATAACATTAGACTGTAGTGAAGATAATGTTAAGAACAAGAACCATGAGATGAATCCTAATATTGTACAATCGATAAAATGTTGTTTAGCTACACGGAATAAGATTGCAAATGCTGTTGTACCAATACCAGCCATTATACTACGCATAAACATAGAGGTTAAGGAATTAGTATCTAAATTAGAGGTATAAAGAGGAATCATTTGTGTGTTGAAGAGTAGTGATTGTACTACTGCGACCCCTACAGCCATTGAAATACAGGTAAGTAGCGCGCCCATCATAAGGGTTATTCCTGTATTATAGTTATTCTGGCTATACTCTCTAATAGCATTGACGAAAGGAACTCCGGGAACAATGTCAATCATGGCTCCTAGTAATATAACTGATAGGTTGGAGCCTAATTCAAAGTGGATAAAGAGATTACCCAATAAGGCTATTAGAATACTACCTAAAATGGTAATCAATACATCAGAGCTAAGTATTCTTTTAATCGTACACATATAGACGCCTAATATTAAGCCTATAATACCTGCAATTATAGAGTCTGTTATAGAACTACCAATTGCATAGCTAAAGCCCGAAGCTCCTAACGTATAAGCTACTAATCTCCAAAAAAAAGAATAGTCTGACATGGTATCAATTTGATTAAGTTCACTTTCAATCTCCTCAATAGTAATATTTTTTTGTGTGATACGTCGGGAGAGAGCATTAACAGATTCAATTTTACTGAGGTTAATATCGACTTCTGGAACGTTATAAATACGAGTAATTTCAGTTCCATCAGCTTTCTTAGCAGTTGCAAAAATACCTCTATTGGATACGTAGGCTTCTAAATATTTAAAATTCATAGCTCGTGCTATGTAGTTCATAGTATCCTCTGTACGACTGATTTCGGCGCCACTGCTAAGTAGTATTTTCCCAGCTTTTAGTATAATTTCTAATTCCACACCTGTCATTATTTCCTCGTTATTCATTTTACTTCATTGTTATTTATATTGGACTTTTTGATAGGTCTACCTTTAGAAGATTCAGTTGATTTTGATTCTTCCTGTTGTTCTTGTAGAATATTGATATTTTGATGTATAACTTCTTCGTCTATTGAGAGATGCTCTTCTACATAGTCTTTTAGCTCTTGAACTGTTTCCGTATTTGAAAGTATTTCTTTTGCTTCATTATGAATATCTTCTTTAAGAGATTTTGTATCTGCTTGACTAATATCACCTAATGTATGGAATAGTTCGCGTTCTTTTTCTGAAAGATTTTTGTGAGGACTATGTTTTTTTAATGATAAATGGAGCATCTTTCTTCGGAAGAGTTTTTCCATAATGATATCTTTACGATCGCGGAGCCAGCCATAAATAAGAATAATTAGGAGTAATAGTCCCATATAACCGAGAATTGGGTAGAGGATACTAATCAAATCTTTAAAACCAAAGAAACTACATATATATCCTATGATTACTACAGAAATAATAATAATTCTCATTCTTTTTGTGCTGCCGTTGGCAAAACGTCTAGCAATAGAATAAAAAAGAGAGAATGCTGTATTAAAAATAAGTGAAAAGACTGTGATTGCATATATATATGCTAGCCAAGGATGAATTTGATTGGCAATAGCAAGAATCGGCAAATCTGCATCTTTTACTGTATCTAGATTGGCAAAAATAGAGATAGCAGCTATAAAAACAACTAATCCGACTAATAGGCCGCCACGAGTACCACCTTTTTCTGCAATACCAATTCGAACAACAGAACCACCTAAAATAAAGGCCATAGAAACAGCTGTCATAGCACATAGAGAATAATAATTAATGACAGAAAACCATACATTGCTTGTGGCTGGTTTGATTGTGTGGGCTATAGCCTCTAATGTAGTCCAATCATGACTTTTACCAATAAAAGAGTAACCTGTAATGATGAATATCATTACAATCATAATAGGTGTAAAAACACCTAGAACACTGGTAATTTTATCAAAGTCCATAAATGATACGGTTATGATTAAAAGTGAGCAAATTAATCCGCCAACCCAAAAAGGAAGTCCAAATTGTTGTTCTAAGTTTGATCCTGCACCGGCTATCATAACGAAGCCCATAATAAAACTACCAGCGATTAGAACAAAATCAAGGATTTTTGTAATGATCGGATGGGAAATCTGTGTAAAAACTTCTTCATGATTGTCTGCACGATAGTAGCTCCCCAAAGAAAGCATGATTTTACCAAATGCGGCATTTAATAGACCTAGTAATAGAACACCAATAAGACCTATTTGGCCAAAACTTATAAAATATTGTAGAAGATCTTGTCCACTCGAGAGTCCTGCACCTACAATAACACCTATGTAGGCAAATGCAATTTTCCATGATTGTTGCATTATATTTTCCTCCTTTCAAATACATAACTTAGTATACAAAATAATATTATATCATACTAATGATTCAATTGATGGAAATCTTACTGCCAATCTCTATTAAGTTAGCTAAGAATGGAGCTATTTATAGGCCTTAAATTCAATACACTAACTATTGAATTGACGGCGTGTTCATGTGAAAGTACTGCCTCATAAATGTAACATATATCACATTTTTAAGGCGATAGATTGAAAATATTATCTATGCGTAAAAAATATAATGTAAAAATTGAAATAAATTAGAAAAAATAAAAGAAAAACCGCGAAAAATGATGGATCTAATATTTTAATTCCCATTTTTGAGCGGTTTTAAGATGTAAATCGTTTAATTTATATGAATTTGTTATAGATTAATGATTATAACTTTGTACCTTATTTATTTAAGTTTTCCACAATGCTTAGAATATCTTCTGCTTTACGAGCAATGTGTGTTACGCCTAGTTCTTGGTGGAGAGATTCTTCTCTAAAGCCCCAGGTAACACCGATACATAGTAGGCCGGAGTTTTCTGCAGTAGCAACGTCAACTTCAGAGTCACCAACATAGATAGATTCTTCAGGAGTAGAGTTTAACTCTTTTAATGCTTGGAGTACCATGTCTGGTGCTGGTTTACGTTGTAATCCTGGTCTTTCACCAATAGCAACAGGTAAGCGGTCACCAAAGTATTCTTTGTTGAGAGGCGTTACACCTTCTTGGATTTTGTTAGATACGATAGCCAATTTATAGCCTTTTTTACGCAATACATCAAGCATATCTAGGATGCCTGGGTAAGGAGCTGTTGTATCTTTTAAGTGCTCACCATAATAAGCTTTGAATTCCTCAATGTATGGAGCTAATTCGTTATCTGCCACAGAACTTGGTAAACATTGACGCATCAAGTACGTTACTGCATTACCAAGTGCTGCTTTTACCTCTGCTAGAGACTTTTCAGGGAAGTTATGTGTACGTAGTACATGATTTACAGCATTCGCTAAATCTGTAGCCGTATCGAGCAATGTGCCGTCGCAATCAAAAACGATGGTTGTATATTTCATGGGGACCTCCGATGTTAAATCAATATGTACTTTATAAGTATATGATAAATATGGAGAAAATCAAGAGAATAGCCGTATTTGTTAATATAATTGTGTTACAATAATAGCAGTATTAATTACAGCGTATAGGAGGCGTAGTATGACTGAAATACAAGCTCTTTTATTGATAAAATCTATTCTCGAATCCGCAGATATTCACGGCATTGAAAATATTCTAGCCGAGGATTGCGAGTACATGTCCATAGGGCGTGGTATTATTGGCCGCAATCGTAATGAAAGTATTGAGTTTTTATCCTCTATGACTGAGTCTATTAAGGCTGATAATGTGCCTGTTACGTGCAAGGTGATGCATATTACCGATGTGTATGAGGAGGATGCGCTATTCCATGAGGGCCGTCATGGTTTGACTGTTTCTTATGAAAGCGGCGATAACTATGTGTATATGATTTTTGTAGATGTAAATGATGAAGGCCTTGTAGACCGCATTGTTTCTAGTCAGGAAAACTATAGTATTGAGTATGATGATCTTCGTTTTGGCGATGATGAAAGCGAGTATGCTTTTATTTCTGCACCAACTACTGTGAAAGATTGGATTACAGCCCTCAGCATGTGGCTTGAAACCGGGAATGTTGATGTAGATGATTTTTACCAATATATAGATGAAGACACACGTGTTGTATTCCAAAAAGGCGATGCTGAATCCATCACCCTTGAAAGTGGCCTTGATGTAGAAGATTACTTTGATCAGCTCATGAACCAACACTTTGATGCAGTGCCTCATATCATTCGCGATGAAGAAGATGGTCTTATTTTAACCTATGGTCCTATGAGTGCTATTGCCACACTCAATGAAGAAGGTGCACTAGCACTTATCAGTATCTATATCGACACACGCGACGAAGAGGAAGCTACCGATGAAGTTGGCTATATCGAAGAGGACTTAACGAAGGACACTATTATAGAAGAGGATCTATATTAGTCGATACTACTCATGTGATAGATCTAATTTAATTACGATTAATAGATAAAATAAAAACTACCAGTTAAACATATATCTTTTAAACAGACCTTCTACTAAGGAAGGATAAGCCACTAGATATTATGAATAACTGGTAGTTTTTTGTATTATTTACATTTCGTCATGGTCTTTAATGAGTCCAGCTTTTTTCTTTTTCCAGTAGGAGTAGTAGAACGGCAAGATTATTATGCAGCCGCCTAGACCCCAAAGTAATTGGTTAGTTTGAGCTTGAGCGAGCATCCATAGGGATGTGCCGATAGCAATAACTGGGATTAAATAGCCCCCAGGGATTGTGTAGGAGCGAGCTTTGTCTGCCCATTTACGACGGAAGATAATAACAGCCAAACATGTTGGTAGGTATTGTGTGAAACGAGATACCGCACTGATGGCTGCCAGAGTTGTAAAGGAACCAGACCATGCAAGTAATACACTGGCAATGGCAGTAACAATCGCTGCTACATATGGTGCATTGTAACGATTACGTTTTGCCAATGCGCTTGGTAACATGCCATCTTCGGCCATGGATGTAGCTACACGAGGTGCATAGTAAGCTTCAGCAAAGTTGATACCGCCCATAGAGATTAGGGTACCTACTAATACGATATACATGCCAACAGGACCAACGATTACATTGAATGCATCTTGTACTGGAGCCTTAGTATTCGCTAGATCTGTACCAAGTACACCAATGGATACGGCAAGGATTGCCATGTATAGAACGGATACGAGAAGCATACACATGATAATAGCACGTGGTAAATTCTTCTTAGGATTTTTCATATCCTCTGCAGCAATGGCAATAACTTCAAACCCTGTATAGGCAAAGAATAGAAGAACTGCAGCTTGCGCAAATGATCCATCTACATATACGTCTTGAGGAAAGACTGGTGTAAAGTTAGCTCCATTAATAAAGAAGATACCAATTGCAATGAATAGAGCAAGAGGAACTAACTTAGAAATAGTGATTAAGTTGTTAACAAATTTGGATACGTTAACACCAAAGATATTTACAATCGTAAGACCTACAATCAAGATGAATGAAATGACATCTTTTGCAAAATCACCACTTAACGCTGGTACAGCAGCACCTAATGCGGTAGCAAAGCCAACGGCCATGGCCGCCCAGGCAATAACGGTTACAATCCATTTTAAGACGCCTACTTCAAAGGCCCAAAAGTCACCTAATGCGTGTTTTGCATATAGATAAGGGCCACCATTACGTGTAAATAGGCTAGCTGCCTCTGCAAAGCAAAGGGCGATACAGCCTGCAATAACGGCGTCAAATAGCAGGACGCCTAAACTAGCGGAACCAATTATAGAATACGCTTTGTTTGGTAGTAGGAAAATACCAGTCCCTACAATACCATTGATGCCCAGGAGTACAATACTCCAGAAGCCAAATTTTCCTGTTTCTTTCATAATAAAACCTTCCTACTATTTAGTTATATTTTCTTGAGCTGCTGTTACAAAGGCAGCAAATAAACGTTTTGCATTCTCATCAGTTTCAGACATCATTTCCGGATGGAATTGGCAGGCTACTAACCAAGGATAGGAGGAGTCTTCTAAAGCCTCTACGGTACCATCCTTAGCTCTAGCTACCACTTGTAATCCTTTACCAACGTGTTTTACTGTTTGATGATGGTGAGAATTTGTAATCCAAGTAGAACGGCCGATAGCACTAGCTAATTTGGATTCAAACTCAATGTCTACTGTATGAGTCCCAAGAGATGGGGTTTGGTTTTGTGAATGTTTAATCGTACAGTTTTCATCATATTTTAAGTCTTGGTATAGAGTGCCACCACGATATACGTTTAAGATTTGGATACCACGGCAGATACAAAAGATAGGGATTTGTTTTTCTTCTGCTGCTTTCAGTAACGCAAAATCGAATTGATCTCGTTCTGGGAATACGTCGCCTAGACCTTGTAATGGTTCCTCACCATAATTAAGTGGAGATACATCATGTCCACCAGATAATAATAGGGCGTCTAGTTTTGCTACTGTTTCGCGAGCCACGTCAAGATTTTTAGTGAATGGAATAATTACTGGAATGCCACCAGCTTCTTCAATAGAACGTGGATAGTCTTGATTTACGTAGGAACGCAATAAATCTACGTAAGCACCACTAGTATCTCGTAAGATATTGCCAGATACACCAATGAATGGTTTTGTCATAATATCACCTCATATGTGTAAAAATTTGTACAATTAGTATAGTTTAAGTATATCAAATATTCGTGAATAAATAATACTACTATTGTAATTAATTATAAAACTTATACATTCTAAAATATGTTAACATTGTTACATTTTCTAAAATTCATATTAGTTTTGTAGGGATAATTATATTCATATATGTTTTGGTAAAAACATGGTATGATAGATTACAAATAAACTGTACGGGAGGTTTACTATGGTCTTTCTTACATCCTTACAGAGCATTATACCAATTGTACTGCTTATATCGTTGGGATATATATTAAAAGGGCGAGGGATGTTTCACCCTATATTTAGTGGCAATTTATCTAGATTTATCATGTCTGTCGCTTTGCCAGCCGGTGTATTTATATCTGTATTACATCATCTACATACATCGGATTTATGGAATTTACGATATGGGATGCTAGCTGTTACATTAACCTATGTAATTGCCTATATCGTTGCTTTCATCATGATGAAAGTACTAAAAGTACCTCGAGGTAGGCGTGGTATTTTTATAAATATGGTAGTTAATGATAACTGCTTGTTCATTGGATTGCCAGTGCAAATTGCACTCTTTGGTCAAGATGCACTGCCATATTTCTTGTTATATTATATCGGTAATACTATTTCAGTATGGATGGTAGGGGTATTCCTTATAGAATTAGATCCACTGCCCAATGCCGAATTAGGTTTTGATAATAGTAAAACTGATGGTATAAGTAATAGCACAATAGCTACAGAAACAAATCATAAGAAGTTTAAATTTGATTTGAAGAAGTTATTACCTCCACCATTGTTAGGGTTCTTTGTAGCATTAATATTCTTATTCTTTGAAATTCCTTTAGCACCAATTTTACATACTACATTAAATTACTTAGGAGATATGGTAACCCCATTATCCTTGATTTATATTGGTATTGTACTTCATGATGCGGGGTTAAAAAGTATGAGTCTCAATAAAGATTCCATTGGTGGTATTATCGGTCGTTTTGTAATATCACCGATTATCATGTTCTGTGTCATTCTGGGCTTGCAATATGGCGCAGGTATCGTCCTAGAACCAATAGCAATCATTACCTTTGTTGTACAATCGGCGGGTCCCGTTATTGCAGTATTACCAATCGTAGCCAATGAATCGAAATCTGACTTGCCATTTGCTACAGGACTTGTCATGATTAGTACAATACTATTTGTGGTAGCTATACCAATTATTATGGAAATCCTAACTATGATAGGCATAACAGCATAAACTAAAAGGTCTGACTAATATAGTCAGACCTTTTTTTCCTATATTTTTTCTACACAAGTGAAATTGATAAAATATAAACTAAGTGTTAAAATTATAAACAAATGTACGTGTTTAAGGAGAGAGATATGATGCTAAGACGTTTGTTATTGTTGAGTTGTATTGGGTTTATAGGGACTATAGGCGTATCTCAGGCCATTGATGTTAATATTCTTGGGGCTCGCCCAGATATTGGGAAAGAAGCGTATCAAGAATATCGTATTCAAGGAGAAGTTGCTAAGAAGGTTGATGACTTCCAAGAGTCTGAGGTTAAAAAATGGGCACAACATGAGCCAAATTATGATAATGAAAAATTAGGTGATGATATTTATGTAGTACAAGAATTGACTAGAGCAATACATCATTCTAGGAGTGTATATATTATTACAGAAAATGGGGCTGATATTAAATTTACAGGCTCAAAAGAAAGTATAGTAGGTTGGTCTATTGATCCTAAACATATGTCTAAGTCTTCCATTAAGAGTGTGGGAGGAACTATTAATGCCGTATCTGATTTTAGATATGAAACAAGACAACAGCCTAAAGGTTCTAAATGGGAAGATACAAATATAGAGTATACTGATTTAAATAAATCTCTTTTACAGAATACTTTGAATGAGAGATTAGAAAAGCGAAAAGACTCAGTTCGATTTGTAGATGGTGATGTATTTACTTATCCTGGACTTGAAAAAGCAACGTGGGATGTAATAGGCTTTGATGATCATTTGGTTGTGGGGACAATCAATTTTACATTACCTAAAACACCTAATCTTTCTTATCATATTGGTCAATCTCTTAATAAAGATATTATAAAAAATTATATTAAAGATGATACTCAACGTTCTATCTCAGATACAATGGGACCTTTGGCTAATTTTGTTTTACCTTCTATTAAGCCGGCTAGTGATGTGTTAGCATATACTGATCCTGTTCATTTGGGACCTTATACATTTAGGGTATTAAAAAATAGTAAATTCAAGAAACATGAGGTTATAGGCCCAGCTGAATATGATGTTTATATGTCTGGACGTATTAAAGCTGTATTTGGTAAGCAACCATTTATAGAAGGTGCTAGTGTTGAAAAACAAAATGTTTTATATAGTTACTTAAGAACTGTTGTTAAAAAATATGGTTTAAAAGGTCATAAGCGATTACAATATGCTACAGTTTGGAACAATGGTATTCCAGCTTTATACTTTGAAGCTAACAAGGAAAATGCAACACTATTTGGTATGGTTTTGTATGATAATCAGTATGTTTATACGTATTATTTACACAAACCTGATGATGTTCACGTAAGTAACTATAAATTGCGAGATGTTATTCAATATGTAGCTGCTAAACATAGTAAAGCTTGGAATGATAAAGCTTTTGTGGGAATCGGCATTTCACCTGTAATGTTAGATGTGATACAAATAAATCCTACTATTAGGGATATTGTGAAAGATAAAAAAGCACATAATGATAAGAAGTAATACTATAAAAAGATAGCGTAAAGTGAGTGGCATAAAAAAGAGGTTTAACACATATGTGTTAAACCTCTTTAAGTTATTATCTAAAGAATCTACCAATGAGTGGCATGCTTGCGCCATCGTTTTTATTAAGTCCTTTTAGAAGAACCATGATAATAACGTAGAGCAATAAGCCTTCGATACCTGTGAGTATGAAGTTAACCCACATTGGTAAGATATCTGTTAAGTAGTGGTAACTCATAAAGATGAGTATACCCATGACACCGGCACTGACCACGTTCTTCCATAGAAGGGAAATATCGAGGAAGTAGCCTGTGTATTTTTTGATGTAAATCAAGTTGAGTAATGCTGCAAAGCCAATATCAGCAACGGTTGCCCAAGCGGCACCGCCGATACCAAGCCATGGGATGGCCGTTAATGTCCAGTTCATGATGACTTTGATTACTAACGCAATACCCATATTAATTACAGGAATACGCGGTTTGTTAAGACCTTGTAAGATACCTGTTGTTACTTGGTGTACACCAAGGAAGAAGATAGAGAACGCTGTAATTTGCGTTGCTAATTCTGCCTTAGGTGCATTGTAAATCAAGGTAACTGTTGGAGCAGCAAGTACATACAATAGCACTGTAAATGGTACAGTAGCCATAAATGTCAATCTCATGGAGCCAGAGGTACGTTCATAAATACCTTCATGATCGCGTTTTGCAAAGGCATGAGAGATAGCTGGTACAATGCTTGTTGCTAGGGCCGCTGTAATGATGGTAGCCAAGTTGATGAGCGGCACTGCCATACCTGTAAGATAACCGAATAGTTCTGTTACTTCATTCATCGGGAAACCAGCATCTAAGAGGCGACGTGGTACGATGAGTAAATCGAGGTTAGCTGTCAATGGCAACATGATACTTGCTAAGGAAATTGGAATGGACAATGTTAAGAGTCGTGACAAAATTTCTTTAGCTGATTCACGAGGACCATCGTAGCTTTCACCAGTACTACTTGCCTTAGGCAATTTATAGTAGTAGTACAAGAGCACTAGAAAGGCACCAAAGGCACCGACACCAGCACCTAAGCTAGCACCACCTGCAGCAGCCGGTAGACCATAAGGTAACAAGATAGCTGCGGCACCAAGCATGACGATAACACGTAACAGTTGTTCTACGATTTGGCTGACCGCCGTTGGCGTCATCATTTCATAGCCTTGGATATACCCGCGGAAGCAGGAAATCCACGTTACAAAGAATACTGCCGGAGCGAGCGCGATGATAGAGTAGTAGGCACGGCTTTCAGCAATGAGTCCACTAGAGATTAGCCAATCTGCACCAAAGTACATGGCAAGACTGGCGATAAAGCCTGTAATGGTTAACATTGTAAAAGATATATTGAATACTCTCTTAGCACCACCAAAGTCGTGTAAGGCTAATCGTTCTGCCGTCAAAATAGAGATGGCAATCGGCACACCTGCGCTCGAAATTTGTAATAGTAACAAATAGATAGGAAAGGCCATCTGGTAGATACCGATGCCTTCACCACCCAAGATGCGGGATAGAAGAATCCAGTTAATACTACCGATGGCTTTCACTACGAAACCGGCAATGGTTAAAATTAAGGTTCCTTTTAAAAATCCACTAGCCATTGATTATAGTTTGTTGGAAGAACCCAATACATTTTTAATTTTGTGAGCTACCATGCCTTTAATAGCATCACGAGCAGGTCCTAAGTATTTACGAGGGTCAAATTCGGATGGATTTTGAGCCAAGTATTCACGTACAGATGCAGTCATAGCAAGACGAAGGTCTGTATCGATGTTGATTTTGCAAACTGCCATTTGAGCTGCTTTGCGAAGCATTTCTTCAGGTACGCCTTGTGCACCAGGAATGTTGCCACCAAATTCGTTACATTTTGCTACGAATTCAGGCAATACGGAGGATGCGCCATGCAATACGATAGGGAAGTTAGGCAACAATTCGCCAACTTTTTTCAAACGGTCAAAGTCAAGGTAAGGGTCGCCTTTGAATTTATAAGCACCGTGGCTAGTACCAATAGCAATTGCTAAGGAGTCTACGCCTGTAAGATGTACGAATTCAGCAGCTTGTTCTGGATCAGTGAAGCGAGCATCTGCATCGGATACGTTTACATCATCTTCAACGCCAGCCAAACGGCCCAATTCTGCTTCTACTACAACGCCATGAGCGTGAGCATATTCAACAACTTGTTTAGTAATTTTTACGTTTTCATCGAAGTCATGGTGAGATGCGTCGATCATAACGGATGTGAAACCACCATCTACACAGTCTTTACAGATTTCGAAGGAATCGCCGTGATCAAGGTGAAGAGCGATAGGTAGATTGCTGTCTTCAAGAGCTGCTTCTACGAGTTTTACAAGGTAAATATGTTTAGCGTATTTACGAGCACCTGCAGATACTTGCAAGATAAGAGGGGATTGTTCCTCTTTGGCTGCATCTACGATACCTTGTACGATTTCCATGTTGTTTACATTGAAAGCGCCAACAGCATAGCCGCCTTCATAGGCTTTTTTGAACATTTCTGTAGTAGTAACTAATGGCATGTTGTCCTCCTTGGCCATAGGGCCTGTCATATCATGTTATTAATACTGTGACTGCTAGTATTTCTAGCGCATATGAGCTAGATAAAAAACTAGTGTTATTGCAATCATATATCAATTCAAGTTAAGTATATCAAGAAACACTATAAAGGGCCAATATTTTTTGTATAACTTATGCATAAAATTCGTCAAATTTTATGGCCCATGTGGGTTAATTTTTATGTATTGGTGTTTATTTAGTAAATATTGATTACCTTAGTAGGTCAGTAATGCCTTCATATCCGATGGTATTGGTGCCTGTAGTTCTAACCATTCATCTGTCATAGGATGATAAAAGCTAACCCGTGATGCATGGAGTGCTTGACGTCCAATATAGTCTAAATGCCCACCATACAGGTCATCGCCAGCAAGTGGATATCCTAGTTGAGATAGATGGACCCGAATTTGATGCGTTCGACCTGTATGTAATAAACATTGCACATGGGTAAAGCATTGCTCAATTTTATTCTTTACAATGGTATTACTCTCAATGACAGTTATATCTGTATGTGCAGGTTTGCCTTCATTCGTACAGCAACGCTCGATAATACTACCTGGTTTACGTCCTATAGGCCACTGTACGCTTATGTGATTAGTGGGTAATTGACCTTCTACAATAGCATCGTAGTTTTTATGAAAATGAGTTCGCTTTTTATCAAACGCATGTTGTACTACAGATGTTTTTGCGATGATAACAATGCCAGAGGTATCCTTATCCAATCGATGAACCGGATGAAAATCATAATGCTGATTTGTCTCTTGATAGTAATGTAGAAGACCATTTGCTAAGGTATGATCTCGTACCGTAGAGGTGGGATGCATGAGTACACCAGCCTCCTTGTTGATAACTAGAATATACTCATCTTCGTAGACAATATCCAGATTCATAGGGCTTAAACTAAATTCTTGCTCTGGGGTCAATTTCATAACGAGATGGTCTCCACCGTGGACAAGGGTATTCCAAGAGGCTGGTTCGTCATTGACTGTTATAATACCGTCATTTCGCAATCGCCGCCGCATACGCTGGGAAATATGCTGTTGTTTTATAATATGATTCATAGACTGCGTATGTACGTTGGAATCTACAATCAAGTCGATTATGGTTGCTGTTTTCATAGATAGTATTATATCAAATAAAAAGTAAATGAAGAATTTTTCATTCTTTGTTGTTTTTCTGAAGGTTTCTATAGTATAATTTATGTTAATAAATTTTATATATTTTTAATATATAGGTTTGGTATAGATATGATTGTTTTGTACCTAAGTTTAATTTGTAAAAGGAGAGGTTTATGAATCTTAACAAGAAATCCTTATTAGTCGCTTGTGTGTTGGCGGCTATGTCTACAAGTACTTTCGCAGCATCTACTACAACATCTACTAGTAGTACAACAGTAACAAATCAAGATACAAAAACATCTACTAGTACAAAAGTTACACGTGAGCAACATAGTTCTAGTGTATCTACATCTACAGTAACAACTACAGAAAAATCTTCTAGCCGTTCTAGTGGTACATCCGTAGGCGTAGGTGTTGGTATTGGTCGACTTGATACTTTTGTACCTATTTCTGGGGCTGTTAAAGAGCCACCAGCAGCTGTAAAAAAGGCTATGAAGGTATTAAAAGATGACTCCTTATTACAACAAGGATATTTAGGTCTTGTTAAAGAAAAGGGAAAATGGGGTATCGTAGGTACTAATGGTCAAGTCGTACTTGCGCCAGCCTATAAATCTTTAGATGCATCTAGTAAAAAGGATGGTACGTTCTTTGTTGAGGAAGGTAAAAATAAAATTTCTCACATTAAAGGCGATGGTACTGTATTAGAATCCGGCAAAGAAGCGCAAGAAGCTTTATATAGCAGCCTTAATGAGAAGAATACGGCTGTTAAAGAGCTAAATGATTTCGATCCTAAAACTGTTGGCCAAAGCTATCCAAGTGATTCTTATGTAGCTTTCACAGAAAAAGGTAAACTAGGATTTAAAGATGCAAATGGCAATGTAGTAATTCAGCCTCAATTTAAAGCGTTATCCGATGTAGAAACTAAATTTAGTGAGGACCGTGCCTTTGTAAAAGCTAATGGCAAAGTGGTTGCTATCGATGGTAAAGGTACTGTATTATTTAATGCTCCATCTAATGAGGTATATCCATATAAAAATGGCTTGGCTGAATTCCGCCGTAAGGTTAGTCACTTTGGCCTTGGTGGTATTCTAGGCCTTGTAGGTATGGGATATTTCTATAATCATGGTGGCGTATATCTTGATGGCCTTGGCGGTCTTGTAGATGATGGCATGAAACGCGGCTATATTGATCGTAATGGTGCAGTTGTAATCGATAGCAAAAACGATTATGTATACCCTATGGAAGAACATGGTACCTTGGTTCGTAATGAAGGTAAATTAGGCTTCATGAATCGTCAAGGCCAATATGTAATTCAACCTGGCAACTATGAAGCTGGTACAATTGATATGAATAATGTATTGTTGACATTGAAAAACAAAGATACTAATAAATATGGTATTTTTGATATGGAAACGGGCAAACAAGAGGTTCCATTTAAATACGATACTATTGAGTTTGTAGGTGAGCACGAAATGTCTGTTACTAACGATACAAATCGTTATGTAGTAGATATGGCTACTGGTCGCGTTATCTATAAAGGCGATAAATCTATGAACGTAAAAACGTTCCTTGGTGATACGTATACATGGATATATAATAAAGATGGTAATTATAAGATTCTATCCCTTGATGGTACAGTGACAGAAACTCCAGTTATGAAAGATATTTCTGGTACTGGTAGCTTCTCTCATGGTTACAGCCCTGTAAAAATTAAAGGCAAATGGGGGATTATCAACTCTAAAGGCGAGTTAGTAGTTCAACCTACTTACGATGAAATCACAATTTTATAATGATAATGTTAAGACTGCACTTGTAAGAGTGCAGTTTTTTCTATTCTTGAGCATATTATGGGTATGTGTATAAATTTTTTATATCAATCTATATTTTATTCAATAGATACTCAATGGATAATCCTTCTATGATTAATAATAGTTATAATTAAAAATATCGATTTACCTAGAAAATAAGCCTGTTATAAGGTATAATTATAGAGATATATTCCGATTTGGTGTACATTTACACTTTTACTTGGAATATGAGGATGATGAAAGTAATACTGTGAACCCCATGCCCAACGGGTTCAGGTGTAGGAGGTATAAAATGGCTAAAGATTGTTCCTTTGACGTTGTGTCTGAAGTGGATATGCAAGAAGTAGACAATGCGGTAAACCAAGCGAAAAAAGAGATTGGTACACGTTATGATTTCCGTGGCTCTAAAGCGGAAATTAGTCTTGAAGGCGACACTATCAAAATCATCGGTGATGATGAATATAAATTGAATGCCATTATCGATGTATTAAAAGGCAAGATGGTTAAACGTAATGTAGCGATTAAAAATCTTGACTACGGTAAGGTTGAACCTGCAGCTGGTGCTACAGTGCGCCAAGTAATTACTATTAAAAAAGGTATTACGAAAGAAAATGCTAAAGAAGTAGTAAAAGCAATTAAAAACATGAAGCTTAAGGTACAAGCATCTATCCAAGAGGATCAAGTGCGCGTATCTGGTAAGGATAAAGACGATTTGCAAGCAGTTATCCAAATGTTAAAACAATTGGATATTCCTGTAGAATTGCAATTCGTTAACTTCCGTTCCTAATAACATATGTCCATAAGATAGGGTTAGTTTGATTCATTGGAGTTGCTAACCCTATCGGTGTAGGAGGCCTTATGAAAGTAGAGGACATGAAGGGTGGCTATACCACAGGTTCATGTGCTACGGCAGGTATGAAAGCTGGTTTATTGGCCCTCTTAGATAAGAACATCGTGGATCAAGTGGTCATTGAAAATCCTCAAGGTCAGTATATTGAGGTGCCTATTAAAGCCGTAGAGGTCATATCTGATACAGAGGCTAAGGTGACCGTTATGAAAGACGGCGGCGACGATCCTGATGTAACTCATGGCAATGATGTGGAAACGATGGTGACTCTTGATGATACTGGTGAACTACGATTCCGGGCAGGCTTTGGTGTAGGGACGGTAACAAAACCGGGACTTGCGATGCCTCCAGGAGAACCGGCTATCAATCCAGGGCCTAGGGCGATGATGAACATCGTCTTTGACGAGCATTGTGTACATGGCCAAGGTGTAACGGTAACGGTGAGCGTACCAAATGGTATGGTATTAGCCAAGAAAACCTTAAACCATACCCTAGGTATCGAAGGTGGTATTTCCATTATCGGTACTACGGGTATCGTTAAGCCTATGAGTGAAGAAGGGTTCAAAAACTCGTTAGTGCCTCAGCTAAAGGTTATGAAAGCCAATGGTTGTGAAACGGCTGTTCTCGTGCCGGGCCGTATCGGTCAGGATCTGGCGGAACAAGTACTTGGTATACATAAGAACCAAATGGCAGAAACCAGTAACTTTATCGGCTTTATGCTGGAAAAGGCAGTACAAATTGGCTTCAAGCGTATTTTGATCATCGGTCATATTGGTAAGCTAATAAAACTTGCTAGTGGTAGTTTCCATACACACAATCGCATGAGTGATGGTCGTATGGAAAGCATCGTAGCCTATGCCGCTTTAGAAGGGGCATCCCAAGCGGTGTGTGAAGAGCTATTCAATTGCCAAACTACAGAGTCTACGTTCCCAATATTAGAGCGTGAAGGACTGACTGGTGTGTACCAACGTGTGGTAGATCGTGCATCGTTACGTAGTGAGCGATACATTGCTAATGAAGCAGAGGTAGGTATCATTATTACCACCTTAAAAGGTGAGATTTTGGCAATGGATAAACATGCTAAAGAGATAGGAGAGCTTGAACAATGGCACATACCTTGTATATCGTAGGCATTGGTCCGGGTAATCCTGATTATGTGGTGCCTAGAGGCCTTAATTTAATTAAACATGCCACAGTATTGGTAGGTAGTGAACGTTCTTTAGAGGACTTTCAAGAGCCTGGTCAAATTACATATCCTGTGACAGGTAAGCTTAGCTTACTGGCTGAGCAAATTGAGCGTGAGCTCAACGACCATGATGTTGTAGTTATGGTAAGCGGTGATACAGGCTACTACAGCTTGTTACCGTATTTGAAAAAGAAATTTACTGCTAACCCTATTGAGGTTGTGCCCGGCATTAGTTCTATGACCTTTGCCTTCGCACGACTCAATGAGGTGTGGCATGATGCGGATTTAATGAGCTTTCACGGTCGCCAACCGGCACCAGAGAAGCTCGTATATGAAGCAGGTAAAAAGATGGGGTTCTTGACGGATCCTGAATATAATCCAGCGCATATTGCGCGTATTTTAATAGATGCAGGTTGGCCAAAAGAAACGAGAGCAGCAGCCCTTGAGCGTTTGAGCTATGATGATGAAAAAATTGTAGACTCCACGTTAGAGGTATTAACTGAGCTTAAAGGCTTTGGTCATTCTGTAATGGTGGTACTAGGATGAGACATTTTTTTGGAATTCCTGATGAGGAATTTATCCGCGGAGACGTGCCGATGACAAAATGCGAGATTCGCAAAGCCGTTATGAACGAGGCACGCATCGAGGAAGATAGCATCGTCCTTGACGTTGGTGCTGGTACGGGCTCTATTTCTATTGAAGCAGCCTTGGCAGCGCCTAAAGGGCATGTATATGCGATTGAGCGCTTTGATAAAGGCATCGACCTTATCAATGAAAACATGAAGAAATTCAATGTAAATAATATGACGGTTATCAAGTCCAAAGCTCCTGAAGGTATGGAAGAATTGCCTGAGCTTGATGCGGTTATCATCGGCGGTAGCGCTGGTGGTATGACAGGCATTATGGACGAGGCGCAACGTCTTTTAAAAATTGGTGGTCGTTTAGTTGTAACAGCTGTAACTATGGAAACTGGATATACAATCCTTAAAGAGTTGAAAGGTCGTCCTTTCACCTATGAAGGTTACCAAATGTCTATCAGCCGTTACCGTAAGGCTGGCCCATATCATTTGTTAGACCCATTGAGTCCAATTTTCATTGTATCTGCAACGCGTATCGCAGAAGGAGAGTAATATGGTTGACGTACATATCGTAGGCGCAGGTCCTGGAGATCCTGAGTTAATTACTCGCAAAGGGTATCGTTTAGTGCAAGAGGCAGACGTTGTTATTTACGCTGGCTCCTTGGTAAACCCTGCTATTTTAGAGGCTTGTAAACCGGGCTGTGAAATCCATAACAGTGCTACTATGAACCTTGATGAGGTGTTAGCTGTTATGAAAGCTTCTGTTGAGGCTGGTAAAAGCGTAGTTCGCCTTCACACAGGTGACCCTGCTATTTACGGTGCTATTCAAGAACAAATGGATGCACTGGCTGGCATGGGCATTTCTTATGAAGTCGTGCCAGGCGTAAGTTCTTTCCTTGCTACAGCAGCGGCTTTGAAACAAGAATATACATTGCCAAATGTATCTCAAACAGTAATTATTACGCGTATGGAAGGTCGTACACCAATGCCTCCAAAGGAAAAATTGCGCATGTTAGCAGCTCATGAAGCGACAATGTGTATTTTCCTTAGCGTTCAAATGTTAGATAAAGTAGTAGCTGAACTCATCGAGGGCGGTTATGACAAAACGACTCCAGTGGCTATCGTGGTAAAAGCGTCTTGGCCAGACCAACGCATTATCCGCGGCACATTGGAAACTATTGCGGATATCGTAGCGAAAGAAGGCGTATTGCGCCAAGCTATGATCGTAGTAAGCCATGTATTAGATAGTGAATACGAATTATCTAAACTTTACGACAAAGGGTTTGCTCACATGTACCGCAGTGCTAAGGACTAGTATGATGAAAGAACTAGAAACTGTTGCGCCTTTGACGGGAGGCAAGAAGAATAGAACGGCTATTCTTTCTGTATCTGAACGAGGTGCAAAGCTAGGTCAACGCATCAAGTCTTTGGTGGCACCCCATGCGGATTGCTTTGAAAAGGAAAACCGTCCCTCTGGTGGTGAGGCGATTTATTTTGATTCCCTGAAAAACCATATTGGACAGATTTTCAAAGATTACGACCAAGTACTTTGTATTATGGCACTCGGTATTGTAGTGCGCATGATTGCACCATATATTGAGCATAAATCCAAAGATCCTGCTGTAGTCGTAATGGACGAAGTAGGACACCATGTGATTAGCTTATTGTCTGGGCACCTTGGGGGCGCCAACGAATGGACGCAGTCCATTTCGCTTGCCATCGATGCGGACCCTGTCATTACGACTGCTACGGATGTAAACGGATTGCCAGCGCCTGACGTGTTGGCGCGCCACGAGCATCTGTTGGTCGATGATTTTCAAACTTTAATCAATGTAAACTCTGCCATTGTTGGAGGAGAGAGAGTTGATTATTATATCGATGCTAGCTTACCGAATGCAGAGCATTTAGAACGAGCTGCGAAAGCTCATATTGGTGAGCATGGTATGGTTCATGTTGTTTCTTTGAATCAACTAGATTCTATTCCATGTAAACATGAAAGCTCTGAAGAGGGGACTTCTCGGGTGGTCATTACGGACAAAGTAATTGCCGAGTATGGTCATCAATTGATTTTGCGCCCTCGTACCTATACGATGGGCATTGGCTGTCGTCGAGACACGCCGAAGGAATTGATTCTTGATGCTATTCAACAATCTCTGGCAGCCCATAAGCTTTCACCAAAGAGCCTTGTAACGGCAGCATCGGTCATCGTTAAACAAGACGAAGTAGGCCTATTAGAGGCTATGCAAATTATGGGGTGGCCTATCGTGTTCTATACACAGGACGAGATGGCACCACTCATTGAAGAAGAAGAATTAAAAGAATCTAATTTTGTAAAAGGAACTATAGGAGTAGGAAACGTATGCGAGACAACGGCATTACTAGCGGCCAAGAGCCGAACATTAATACAGCACAAAACAATTTATCCCAAAACAACGGTAGCCATTGCACAGGTAACATCAAAGTAATCGGTATCGGCCCTGGCGATGAAGAGTTTATGACGCCTCAAGCGCGCGAAGCTATCTTAGCTGCTGACCGCGTTGTAGGTTATTTGACATACCTCGACTTGATCAAAGACCTTATCGTAGGTAAAGAAACTGTAGGTACTGCGATGATGCAAGAAGTTGATCGTTGCCAACAAGCTGTTGATTTAGCGGTAGAAGGTCATCAAGTAGTTGTAGTATCCTCTGGTGACTCTGGCGTATACGGCATGGCAGGCCTCGTATTGGAACTTGCTAATAAAGTACCAGCAGAAAAACGTCCTTCCGTAGACATCGTACCTGGTCTTAGTGCTGTAAACGTAGCAGCATCTGTATTGGGTGCACCTTTGATGCATGATTTTGCAGTCATTTCTTTGAGTGATTTGATGACTCCATGGGATCTTATCAAAAAACGTGCTGACCTTTGCGCACAAGGCGACATGGTTATCTCCTTGTACAACCCACGCAGTAAAAAACGCGTTACTCACTTAGATGAAGTTCGCGAAATCGTTCTTAAATATCGCGACCCTAAAACACCTGTTGGTATCGTGCAAAAAGCAGGTCGTCCAGGTCAACATATGGTAATTTCTGACCTTGAAAACTTCACTAACGAAGAAGTAGATATGCAAACACTTGTTATCATCGGTAACAGCCAAACCTATGTTGAAAATGGTCGCATGATTACACCTCGAGGCTACAAATTATGATTTGGGTCATCGCTGGTACCTTGGATGGCCGTACCCTAGCGGTAGATATCCAAAAACGGACAGGTGAAGATATGCTCGTTACAGTAGTTAGTCAATATGGGGCAGAGCTTGCTGCCCATAAAGGCATCACTGTGCATACGGGGCGCCTTGATCAAGAGGCTATGCAGAACTTAATTACAGAGCACAATGTGCGCTTATTAATTGATGCTAGCCATCCATATGCTGCTATCGTTACAGCTACGGCTCAAGATGCAGCAAAGGCTATGAATATTCCTTTTGTTCGGTTTGAACGTAAAGAGGTGCCATTGCCAGACTATGATAAATTACATATCGTAGTAGACGAAGTGGAAGCAGCCAATTTAGCAGGCAAATTAGCTAAGGAAAATAACAGCCATGTGTATTTGACGACTGGTAGTAAGACAATGCACATCTTTGCCAAATCTGAAGCCTTACAAGATTGCGAAGTATGGACCCGTATTTTGCCTACAGCAGAGGTATTACAGATGATGGAAGACCTCAATGTGAGTCCGAAACGCATCGTTGCAGTGCAAGGTCCATTTTCTTACGATATGAACCGCATCATGTTCCACGATACAAAGGCTAGCGTTGTAGTTATGAAAAACTCTGGTCTTGTAGGTGGGGCAGATACGAAATTACAAGCAGCTATGGATCTTGGTATCCATGTTATTGTTATCGATCGTCCACGTGTTAAGATTGAAGGACATGTGGTATCATCTAATGATGAATTTTTCAAATTATGGGAGGACACTAATGGATTACGTTAAAAATCCTAAAGCCATTGAAGATAAAAGTATGGAAATCATTTACGATTATGTAAAGGATTTAGGTTTAACCGATGATGAAGTACGCGTTGTATCTCGTACAGTTCACGCATCTGGTGACGTTGAATATGCTCAACTCGTAAAAATGAGCCCTGACGCTGTTCAAAAAGGTATAGAAGCATTAGACAATGGTGCAGATATTTACACTGACGTAGAAATGGTTCGCACAGGTATTTCTAAACCGGCTCTTAAACTTCGTGGTAATGAAGTACATTGCTTAATCAAAGATGAAAATGTAGCTAAAATGGCTAAAGAATTGGGCGTAACACGTTCTATCGCTGCTATGCGCACATTTGGCAAACAATTAGAAGGTCAAATCGTTGCTATCGGTAATGCTCCAACAGCATTGTACGAAGTATTGCGTTTAGCCCTCGAAGAAGGCGTTAAACCTGCTCTTATCATTGGTATCCCTGTAGGCTTCGTAGGCGCTGCAGAATCCAAAGACTATTTGATGGAAGTATCCCCAGTTCCTTACATCACTGTAAAAGGTAACAAAGGTGGTAGCCCAATCGCTGCTTCCGTATGTAATGCATTGCTTTACACAGATGTAAAACGCAATGACATGCTCTTCGTAGAAGGCAAAGAGTCTAAATAATACAAAACCCGAATCGTATGTTAGTAGTTTTTTGCGATTCGGGTTTTACTGTATATTTTTAATACTACCAGTTAAAAGTAAATGTTTAGGCCTATAATATTATCTTTTTTAGATACTACCAGTTAAAAATAAATATTTTTAACTGGTAGTATCTCTATAATAGGTAGTACTAAGTCTAAAAATTTAGGATTTTCAAAATAACGTATTTGTTATATGAAAATCTGGAGAGGGGGTTCGTATGGCATCTATTAATGAACGAAAATTATTTCGATTATCAGTTATTATTTTTTTAATAGTTGCTGTTGTAGCTAGCATGATTATATCCCTTATTTGGGGGTCTACACCGGTGTCATTAACGGAGATTTGGCATACATTGTGGGCTAGTGAGCTAACAGATACATCATCACAAATTATTTGGAATATTCGGTTGCCTCGTAATATTGTAGCTGCACTAGTTGGTGCTTGTTTAGCCGTATCGGGTGCCATTTTACAGGCCGTAATGAAGAATCCTTTAGCAGATCCTCAAATCGTTGGCGTTTCGTCCGGTGCTGGACTTGCTGGGGTTATCATATTTATTCTTTTTCCTGGTTATGACCATATAGTACCTTTAGTGGCCTTTCTAGGTGCTATGGCTGCCGCTCTCATGGTATATGCTCTGGCATGGAAAAATGGTGTACGCCCGAGCCGTATCATCTTGGCCGGTGTTGCGGTGGCTGCCTTTTTAGGCTCTGGTATTTCTGCATTGCTTGTATTCTTTGGTGATCGTGTGCAAGGCGCTTTGCTTTGGATGGTAGGGGGACTGGCTGCACGCAGTTGGCCTCAGGTAGAGGTTTTGTTCCCATACGCGTTAGTAGGTCTCATTTTTGCTTGCTTAGGTGCCAAACGTTTGACCATCTTAAGCTTAGGTGATGAAACAGCAAAGGGGCTAGGTCTTAAGGTTGAACAAACGCGGTTTGTTATGACAGCCGTTGCTGCTTTATTAGCGGCAGGCGCTGTTAGTATTGCGGGCTTGATTGGCTTCGTAGGCCTTGTTATACCTCATATGTTGCGACTTATCATCGGCAATGATTATGCGTATTTGCTACCTGGCTCGGCATTATTAGGCGCACTCGTCCTCGTTATTAGCGATACGGTAGGGCGTGTCATGTGGAGTCCAATCGAGGTACCGGTTGGCATTATCATGGCCTTCTTTGGGGCACCATTCTTCTTATATCTATTGAGGAGGGATAACTAATGAAAACGGCTATTGATGTAAAACAGTTATCCGTAACTCTCGGTGATCGTCAGATTCTGCATGATATTAATGTATCGGTTCCTGTTGGTAAAATAACGACCTTAATAGGACCTAATGGTTGTGGTAAAAGTACATTGTTACGGTCTATGATTGGCTATATCCATAGTCCTCGTGAATGTGTAACAATTCTAGGAAAACCATTACAGTCCTATTCACAAAGTGAATTGGCAAGGCAGATGGCATTTTTGCCACAGGTGCCTAATATGCCAAAGGATATGACCGTAGAAGAATTGGTATATTGTGGACGCTATCCATACCAAACTTGGTGGAAGAATACGGCCAAAGAGGACCGAGAAATCGTTGACTATGCCTTAGGCATTACGAAAACAGACCATTTGCGTTATCAATTAATACCATCTTTATCGGGTGGTGAACGACAACGCGTTTGGATTGCTATGGCTCTGGCTCAGGAACCTAAATTACTAGTGTTAGATGAGCCAACAACGTACTTAGATATTAATCATCAACTAGAAATCATGGAGTTACTAAAACGATTAAATGAAGAGCAAGGGTTAACAGTACTGATGGTACTTCATGAATTGACACAAGCCGTACAATATTCACATTATATGGCCGTTATAAAAAATGGCCATTTAGTGACATCGGGTGAGACGAAATCAATTATTTCAGATCATCTATTTCAACAGGTATTCTCTGTAGATGTGCAGATTGATACATTCGATGATAAGCAATATGTGCGGGTAAAAGGTTTAGTTAAATAGTTTAGTTAAATAGTTTAGTTAAATAGTTTAGTTAAATAGTTTAAACCCATAAGAAATTAAACCAATAGTAGGAAAAAGGGCACTCCCCATTGGGGAATGCCCTTTTTTGCATAATGTAATATATTAGAATGTAACATTAATGCCATAAGCTTCTTTCACTAAACGAGCCATAGCCTCAGGTGTTTGTAGACCTGGGTTAAGTAGGAATAGTTTAGATGGTAAGTAAATGACACGGTTGTTTTGTACAGCCTTAAGATTTGCCCATGCAGGATTATCTGTCATAGCTTTCTTCATGGCCTTTGTAATTTCTTCTTCTTTACCCATGGTAACGACGAAGATAATATCAGGGTTATCTGCGGTTAATGTTTCAAGAGAATAAGGTACCGTTTTATCCTTAGTTGTACCATCTAGGTGAGATGTTACAACATTTGTCATACCTAATTCTTTGACCATAGATGCAGTTACTGCTTCGTCGGTTTCGGCTGTCACACCTTTACCGGTAGCACGTAATACAGCAACACGTGCAGGTTGTTGGTTTTTAATAGCATCCTTTACCTTTTGAATGTTGCTTTCATAGGTGGCAATAACGGATTTAGCCTTATCTTGATGGTTGGTTAACTCTCCAAGGAATGTTAGCATTGGCACATTATCCTTAATGCCATCGTAATTGAAAAGTACGGCTGGAATATTGTTAGATTGTAATTGGGATTCATATTTTTTATGTTGATTTTCCAAACCCAATACCACATCCGGTTTTAAACCTAACAATTGTTCCATGTTGATGTTAGCCGTTTGACCCAATGCAGGTAATGCCTCTAAATCTGGAGCTAACTTATCTGTTGTGCTAGCACGGGAGATAGCCTTGCCATCCACTGCGTATAGCATGGACAATACGGAGTTTGAAAGAACAGCGATGCGTTGTGGATCCTTTGGTACAGTGTAGGTTTCACCATTAAAGGTAAGTTCCTTCGTAGTAGCAGAAGAGCTGGATGTGGATTTACCACACCCAGCTATTGCTAGTACGATCATGACCAAAGCTAGACTACAGAGTAGTAATTTTTTCATGATGTACTCCTATGTACGTTATATAACGATACTAGTTAAATTGTAGATTGATTATTTTTGTAAAGCGTCCCAAGATTCGTTAGCACGTTCAACAAATAAGTTACGGATATTTTGGTTTTCACCTAAACCATGAAGGTAAGTATCTACTTTGAAGCCTTCTTTTTCAAGGATGGATTTATGGGAATCTGGTTCTTTACCAGCCATGTCGTTGTTTGCATGGTCGCCTGCTACCATCATGAATGGCATCAATGTAACATGTTTAATACCATGTAATTTCAATTGAGGGATAACTTGTTCAAGATTTGGAGTACCTTCTACTGTGTAGATAAATACATTTTTCATACCAAGAGTATGGATACGGTCTTGAATTACAGAATAGTAAGCATTTGCAGGATCTGGAGTACCATGAGCCATGATAAGAACAGCATCTTCTTTGCCTACTTTAGGGAATTGAGATTGTACAGCCTTAATTGTTTGAATAACTTCATCAGTTTGGCCTTCTTGACCCATCCAGTACATAAGTGGAGTGCCAAGTGTCATTTTTTTGAAGTTATTTTTGTAAAGGTTATAAACAGCTACATCATAGTTGTATTCCATGCCAGGGATAACATCCAAGGATGTCAAAGCTACGCGAGAGTAACCTTCAGATTTCAATTGGGCTAATGCTTCTTCAGGAGTTGGGTATGTAATACCTTCTTTTTGTTGGATACGGTCACGGATAATGTGGCTTGTGAAAGCTGTTACTACTTTAGTATTAGGGTGAGCTGCTTGAATAGCTGCTACAGTAGCATCAATTGTTTTAGCACGAGTTTCTTTATAAGTTGTACCAAAGCTCATAACTACGATAGCATCTTTGTTTTGAAGATTTTGAAGTTCTTTAGTTTCATGTGTGCGAACACCAATAGTAGATGCCTCTTTTAATGCAGGTGTAGGATCTTTTACTTCTTCATTTAATTGATATGCAGCATTAGATACAACAGGTGCACCAAAGGATACTGCAAGACCTAGAATAGCGGATGCTAAAGCTAATTGTTTTTTCATTTCTATACTCCTATCCAAAACTAAAACTACAGGGATATGCAATTATTTACATAATTTTAATATATTGAAAAATGTAGATTTATTGCATATATATAACCTTACGCCAATCGTAACAAAGGGAAATAGGGGTGTCAATAAACCCCATACCCCTAGAAGTATAGGAAAATTAAGGAGTTTTTAAGAAATTAATGTGATGAATATAGTATAGTATTAGCTTTTATAATTATATTCTTTTTGGTTATATGGATATGAATATGTGAATATATAAGTAATTTTATTTTCTTGTCATCTAGATAAATTTTGATATTATTTCTCATTGACTTATATTCGTGAATCTTGTACTATTATTACATAGTAGTTGATAACAATTTTCAGTTATGAAGATTGTATCATGTATGAGCGATATGGAGGTCACATATGAAAGGCATAATTATTGCATCCTTTGGATCAATTTATCAAGATGCTGTGGAGAAATCCATCGGCAGTATAGAGAAAAAAGTACGTTCCATGTATAGCGATATGGAGGTACGCCGTGTATTCTTATCTGATGCATTAGTAGAGAAGTGGAACGAGAAGTACGATGATAAGATTTCTTCTTTCACAGAAGCTATGCAGGATTTTGCTCGTATGGGTGTCGATGAGGTATACATTCAACCTATAACATTGGTAGCAGATCAGTGTTACCAACAAATGCGTAAACAAGCATTGAAGTTTTTACATAGTAATGAATATGGTTTCACACAAGTGAACATTGGTAAACCATTGCTTACGTCGTTAGGTGTAAAAAATTATGCTGATGATTATGAAGCAACATTAGAAAGCATCGTACGTCATGTTAATACAAAAGCGCTAAATAAATCTGTAGTGCTTATGGCGAATGGTCAAAATCAATTAGAGTTTAGTACATTGCAATTAAAAGCTATGTATGGAGCTGCACCAAATGTAGTAGTATTTACGACAAATGGTTTCCCTACATTTAAACAAGCGCTTACATTGCTTGATCGTATGGGACATAAAGATTTGCTCGTAGTTCCATTGGCACTCATCGGTTCTACTCATTTGATGGACTATCTTGGCGGTGATCGGTCTGATTCCATTTATGCATTGCTTGCTGAAGAAGGATATAATGTAGATATTTGGAATGAAGGCCTTGGTGAAAATCCTTATGTACAAGATTTATTCTTGAAGCATTTAGGTCAAGCTATCCGTATGTCTGATCGTAAACGTCCCATGCCTCGCGAGTCTGTAAAACCTGTTATGACAAACTCTCGTATGGAAGCACAAGGTATGATTTCGTAGTTTGATCTCTCACATAATTAGACATACATCTCTCCACACTCCTTTATATACGTGAAAGTCCTCCTTGTTGGAAATCCAATGAGGAGGATTTTTACTTTTACTATGAAAAATATTTATAATATCCATTTTATACGTCCTATGGTATGCCCCTAAGGTGTCGTCTATGGTATGATTAAGATACAGTATTAATTAGATAAGGAGACTTCCATGAAACAAGCTATTTTAGTTGTTGCTTTTGGGTCCACTGTTGACAGTGCTCGTGAACATAATATTGATTCCGTAGTAGAACATATCCGTAAAGCTTATCCGGACTATACTGTGGAACTAGCTTTTTCCTCTCGTATTATCGTTAAGCGTTTACGCGAACGTGGTATTGAGGTGCCTACTGAACAAGGGGCATTAGAAAAACTCATCCAAGAAGGGTATACACATATTTATGTACAACCACTTCACTTCACTGGCGGTGAAGAGTTTGATAAATTGAAAAATAATATCCTTGCTCATGAAGGGGAAGGACAGCTAGAAGTATTGCGCGTAGGTAGACCTCTCGTGTATTATATTGGCCAAGAGGAACATCCAGATGATTACCAAATTTTGATTGACCGATTCATTAAATCGCTTAATATTTCTAAAGAAGACGGGTTACTATTGGTTGGTCATGGTGGCCTCGGTTCTGGTAATTCATCATATGGCAACCTACAATTTAAACTAATTCGTGATGGCCTTACAAATGTACGTATCGCTGTTTTAGAGAATGCTCCATATGTGGCTGATGTAGCTATGCCATGGGAATGGCTCGATGGTAAACGGCCAAACACAATTTATGTGCACCCATTATTATTAGTTCTTGGAGATCATGCACAAAACGATCTCTTTGGTGATGAAGAAGATAGCGTTATTAATGAACTTACCGATTACGGTTATGAAGTTAAACCAATCCATAGCGCACTTGGTGAATATGAAGCAATACAAGATATCTTCCGTCAACATGTGCAAGATTGTATTGATGATTTGTATGGCAAACGTAGTACACATCGTCCAACAATTCCAAATATTAAATAGTAGTTTTGTATATCTTGCATAAATTAGTTATAATAAAAGATGTTGTAATTATAAATAGAATGTAACTATAAGAATAGGAGAACCCCATGAAAGGTAAATTATATGGCATTGGCGTAGGCCCTGGCGATTCTGAATTAATGACTGTGAAAGCTGCTCGTATTGTAGGTGAAGCAGATATTATCATCACACCTAAAACAGAAAAGAAAGATGGTTCTGTAGCACTTAATATTGCTTCCCCATACATTCAAGAACATACAGAAATCGTTCCTGTAGTATTCCCAATGGTATTGGATGATGCTACACAAGAGGAAGGCTGGCAAGAAGCAAAACGCATTATCTTGTCCTACTTAGATCAAGGTAAAAGCGTTGTCTTCTTAACATTGGGTGATCCTATGTTCTACAGCACATACATGTATGTATATCGCTTGATTGAAAATACAGGCCATGAAATTGAAACAATTCCTGGCGTTACTGCTTTCTGTGCTATTGGTTCCCACCTTGGTTATCCAATTGTAGAGAAGGAAGAAGTATTAGCTATCGTTCCTGCTACAGCACCTAAAGAAAAAATTGATGCTGTATTAGCCGTAGCTGATGATGCAGTAATCATGAAAGTGTACAAAAACTTTGATGAAGTACAAGAAACTTTGATTAAACACAATATGGCAGATGATGCGGTTATGATTAGCCGTGTAGGTTTGCCTGATGAGCAAGTATATGTAGGTTTAGATAATATGCCAAAAGATACTAAACTCAACTACTTATCTACAATCCTTGCAAAACGTAAGGATCGTTAACAAACACGTCGTATTACGAGGTAATATTTATGAACACAGTACAGATTCCACGTGTTGTCATTGCAGGCACAAACTCTGGTGTAGGTAAAACAACAATCGTAGCGGGCTTATTAGCTGCTTATGCAAATGGTGGACGTACGGTGCAATCCTTTAAAGTGGGCCCGGATTATATTGATCCGGGCTTTCATAAAATTGCATCCGGCCGTGACAGCTATAATTTAGATACGTGGCTCGTGCCACCTCACAAATTAAATCCTTTCTTTGCTACTATGGCGCATGGCGTAGACCTTGCTATTATTGAAGGTGTTATGGGTTTATATGATGGTGGTCGAGAAGGCGTTAGTTCTACAGCTCAAATTGCTAAGCAATTGAATGCACCGGTGGTGCTTGTTATCGATTGCAAGGCCATGGGTGAAAGTGCGGCAGCTATTGCTAAAGGTTTCCGTGATTATGATCCAGAGGTAAACTTTGGCGGCGTTATCTTAAACCGTTTAGGTTCTGCCAACCACGAGCGCATGGTTCGTGAAGGTATGGATAAAATTGGTGTACCTGTTATTGGTGCTATTTATCGCGATGACCGTATGCACTCTCCAGAGCGTCATTTAGGACTCACACCTGTTACTGAAGTCGATCCAACAGAGGCAATCAACACGATTCGCGAAGCTGTTGAGAAAATGGTAAATCTAGGTCAATTGTTGGACATTGCATCTAGTGCGCCAAGTATTGAATTACCAGATGCCGTAGATCCTAAATCCGTAGAAAAACGAGTTAAAATTGGTGTAGCCTATGATGAGGCGTTCTCCTTCTACTATCCAGCAAGTTTAGCCGCCCTAGAGGAAAAAGGTGCAGAAATCGTATACTTTAGCCCTCTTAATGACTTTGAAGTTCCTGATGTAGACGGCCTAGTATTTGGCGGTGGCTTCCCTGAAATGTTCTTGTTCCAACTCTCCAGTAACGAGTCAATGAAGGAATCTATTCGTGAAGCTAATGGAAAAGGTATGCCTATTTATGCAGAATGTGGTGGCCTCATGTATTTATGTGAAAGTATCCACGATTTTGAGGGCGCCGTATATGATACAGTAGGTATTGTACCTGCTAATTGCATTATGCAACAAAAGCTACAAAAAGTAGGGTATGTTACGGCTACAGCTAAGCGAGATACCTTATTAGGTGCTACAGATACATCTCTTCGTGGGCATGAGTTCCATTTCTCTACGATGGAACCAACTGTAGAGAAATTCCCTTGGGCCTTTCACTTAGAAGGTGGTCGAAGACCTCAATCTTATGATGGCGGATATGCAACTGATAATGTATTAGCATCGTATTTACATTTGAACTTTGCTGGTTCTGATGAAGGTGCACAACATTTTGTTGATATATGTGCTAACTATAAAGCTAAAAGGAGCTAAATATGAGTGAACGAGGCTTAATTTTAGTTAATACTGGCAATGGTAAAGGAAAAACAACGGCTGCATTAGGCGTAGCATTACGTGCTGTTGGACAAGGTTTTAAGGTCTTAATCTTACAATTTATTAAAAGTGGTAATGGCTATGGTGAACTAGCGGGGCTTGCCAAATTAGGTGACCAAGTAGAAATTCGCTCCATGGGTAAAGGCTTTATTTACTATAAACGGGATGAGGTTAGCGACGCTGAATTAGCACGTCACAAAGAGGCAGCCCAAGAGGCTTGGTGTACACTGGTTGAAGAGGTAAATTCCGACCGATGGGATCTTATCATTATGGATGAAATCAATAATGCCATTAATTATGAACTGATTGATGTAAATTCTGTAGTAGATATGCTTAAACATAAACCTAAGCGTTTACACGTTATTTTAACGGGCCGTTATGCGAAGCCTGAAATCATTGATATAGCTGATACAGTAACAGAAATGAATGTCGTAAAACATGCCTATGAAAAAGGAATTAAGGCTGCTAAAGGGATTGAGTTCTAATACGGAGAGCTTGAATATAAATAAATCTAAAATTTTCGAAAAAGCTCTTGCTAAAACTATATCGAAAATGTATAATATAGTCATAAGCACAAGATGCTGAATATTCTTGACATTAAGTATGTATATAACACTAACCAGGAGGTTAACTATGGCTGTACATGATTACATTAAATCCGGCGATTTCGCTACTGAAAAACACGTTCCTGTTATCGAGACTGTTGACACTGTAAAAGCAGGTGAAACTTTCCACGTAACATTGTCCGTTGGTAAAGATATCGCACATCCTAACACTGTAGAACATCACATTGAATGGATCAAATTGTACTTCGTAGCTGAAGGTACTCAATTGCCATTCGAAGTTGGTGAAATTTCCTTCAACGTACATGGTGATGGCGCAACTGCAAACGAAGGCCCTGTACATGCAATTTCTGAAGGTTCTTTGGCAGTTTCCTTGAACAAATCTGGTAAATTAATTGCTGTATCCTACTGCAACATCCACGGTTTGTGGGAATCCGAAAAAGCAATCACAGTTGCTTAATTAACTTAATCAACTAATAAAGACCAGCCATAAGGCTGGTCTTTTTGTCTGTAAATGTTAATAATAACTGAAATAATCATACTAAAGTTATGTCCGCACTCGAAGGAGTTTTGTTTTTGCGCAGTGGATAAATTGCGTTGTATCCCTTTACAGTGCTATTTGTTTGTGGTAAAGTATATGCATATTGATTTTTAGTAGATAAGTTAAATGAGGGATTATTGTGGCCTTAATCGTTAAAAAATTTGGTGGTAGTTCCGTAGCTACACCAGAAAAAATATTTAATATTGTTGATCGCGTCCTTCGTGAGAAGAAAGAAGACGATAAAATCGTTATCGTTGTATCCGCTATGGGTGATACAACAGATGACTTGGTAGCATTGGCTAAAGAAGTAACATCTAAGCCTTATGGTCGTGAAATGGATCGCTTGTTATCTACAGGTGAGCAAGTAACGATTGCATTAATGGCGATGGCTTTCAACGAACGTGGTCATAAAGCGATGTCCTTAACAGGTGATCAAGCAGGTATTACAAGTAGTGATACATTCAATAAAGGCCGTATTTTAGGCGTTGATCCAAATCGCGTATTTGAAGCTTTGGATGAAGGCAATATTGTAGTGGTTGCAGGTTTCCAAGGTATTACTGAATATGGTGATATGGTTACTTTAGGTCGCGGTGGTTCTGATACAACTGCTGTTGCATTGGCAGGCGCTATGAAAGCTGATGTTTGTGAAATATTTACAGATGTTGAAGGCGTTTACTCTACAGACCCTCGTGTTGCAAAAGAGGCTTTCAAATTAGAAGAAGTAACATATGGCGAAATGCTTGAGATGGCACGTCTTGGTGCAGGTGTAATGCAACCTCGCGCCGTAGAAATGGGTTTCCGTTATGGTGTACCTATTCACGTACGTTCAACATTTAGTGACAATACAGGTACTATTATTCGGGAGGATTATACTGTGGAAGCAAATAAACACGTAATTACTGGCGTAGCTGATGATACTAATACAGCAAAAGTAGCCCTTGTAGGCGTTGAAAATAAACCAGGTGTGGCAGCAACTGTGTTCAAAGCATTGGCTGCAAAAAACGTGGATGTTGATATGATTGTTCAATCTATCCGCGCCGTAGGTGAACCTAAAACTGACCTCATCTTCACTGTAGCTATGGATGATGTTGTACTAGCTCGTGAAGTATTAGCAGAATTACAAAAAACTGTTGATATTGAAGCTGTAAATATTGACGAAAGAATGGCAAAAGTATCTATCATTGGTGCAGGTATGTTAGGGCAACCAGGCGTGGCAGCTCAAATGTTTGATATTTTGAGTCAAGAAGGCATCAATATTGAAATCATTTCTACTTCTGAAATTAGTATTTCTTGCCTTGTTGCTGAAGACCGCGTTAAAGATGCTGTTCGTGTAATTCACAATGGCTTATTGTTAGACCAAAGAGGTTAATCTATTTATGGATAGTCTACGTAGTTTTATGGATGAAATGCTCAATGACCAAGGTCGTAAGGAAGGTTTCATTAGCGATCTACTAGGAAATCTAAAAAATCAGCCTATTCCAACATTGGAGCAAGCTCAAACTGGTTATACTACGGTAAGTAATTTACATGGCATTTTCTACGATTATGATAAGGCCGAAGTTACTATTTCTTATAAGGTAGTACCTGATATGTACCCACCGTATACGTTAAGCTTTGTACAATTCCAAGCCGTGTTAGAAGGCTTGTTAACCTTGCGCCGCAATCAAAAGTGGCAAATGCAACATAATAAATAAAATGAACCCCATAGGTGGTAATGCCTATGGGGTTTTGTGTTTCGATAATTATTCTTAACATCTATATATAGAGTTGTCGATGTGTTATAATGAATTGTTAGGAAGAAATTAATTATATTTATATAGAAAGAAGGGACAGCATGGAAATAAATAAGGTTTATTCTGGCTTTCGCCTTGACCGCATTGAGCGCATTGATGAGATCAATGGTACCGCTTATGAAATGAAGCACGAAAAATCTGGTGCTCGTTTAATTTATATTGATTCACCAGATTCTAATAAAGTATTCAATATTGCATTTAGAACAACACCTCACAATAGTACCGGTGTGGCACATATTATGGAGCATTCTGTTCTATGTGGTTCTCGAAAATTCCCATTGAAAGAGCCCTTTGTTGAACTGGTAAAAGGTTCTTTAAACACGTTCCTGAATGCTATGACATATCCGGATAAAACAATGTATCCTGTAGCTAGCAAGAACGATAAAGACTTCCATAATTTGATGGACGTATATCTTGATGCTGTATTCTACCCACGTGTTCGTGAAGATGCAGAAATCGTAATGCAAGAAGGTTGGCATTATGAGCTAGAAAATGCAGATGATGAACTCACCTACAAAGGCGTTGTATTTAATGAGATGAAGGGTGTTTATTCATCTCCTGACTCTGTATTGGAACGCCAAATGATGCGCGAGCTTTTCCCAGATACGACTTATGGGGTTGACTCTGGTGGGGATCCTGATTATATTACAGATTTAACATATGAAGAATTCCAAGAATTCTATCGTGTTCACTATCATCCATCTAATAGCTATATCTTCTTGTATGGTGATATGAATATTGAAGAGCAATTAGCATTCTTGAATGATGAGTATTTAAGTTATTTTGATGCTATCGACGTTCATACGGAGGTAGCGCTACAAGCTCCATTTACAGAAGGTAAAGTAGTGAGCTATCCATATAGCGTAGGTTCTGAGGAGCCAACAGATAATCGTACATTGCATTCCTTTGCGTATGTATTGCCTGATGTAACACCTGAACATAGCTTAGCCTTTGAAGTGTTAACACATGCTTTATTAACATCTCCTGCAGCACCTCTTAAACAGGCGTTGGTAAAAGCTGGTATCGGGTCTGACATTAGTGGCTACTATTTAGATAGCATTCGTCAACCTATGTGGACAGTACAAGCTACAGGTTCAAACTTAGATAAACAAGCTGACTTGCAACGTATTGTAGAGTCCACATTACAAGAGTTATGTGATAAAGGCTTAGATAAAGAATTATTAGAAGCTTCTTTAAATAGCATTGAATTTGCTCTTCGTGAAAGTGATTTTGGTGGTCGTCCTATCGGTTTAGCCTATATTATTCGTATGATGGATAATTGGCTATACGATAATGATCCATTGGAACTATTACATTATGAAGAGGCATTAGCGAATATTCGCAAGGGCTTAGCAGGTACATACTTCGAAGATTTGATTCGTCATTCCATCTTGAATAATAGCCATAAAGTTCTTGTATCTATTTATCCTGAACGTGGTCTTCAAGAACGTAAAGATGCAGAGGTTAAAGAACATTTAGCCACTGTAAAAGCTAATATGACCTCTGAAGAAATCGAAGCAATTGTAGAGCAAACAAAACGCCTAAAAATTCGTCAAGAAACACCAGATAGCGATGAAGCTCTAGCGTCTATTCCTTTGCTCGAGTTGTCTGATTTAAATCCTAATATTGAAGCCGTAGAACGTCGTGAAAGTAAAATTGGCAATACTACAGTTCATTTTGTACCTACTTTCACAAAAGGTATCAATTATGTGGGATTGTACTTTAAATTAAATTGCCTCACTGAGGAGGAACTATTCTACGCTGATATTTTAAGTGATATCCTCGGTCGTATTGATACTTCTGAACGCGGTTATGAAGCACTGGCTAAAGATATTAATATGAATTTAGGGGGATTGAGTTCTGATATTACGGCCATCAGCAAAGATGGTAAGCGTGACGAATTTACGCCTCTTATGATTGTGCGTGCGAAAGCATTACATTCTAAACTACCAGATTTATGTCGCTTGATTAATGAAGTCGTAAAAAAAGCAGATTATAGCGATGATCAACGTTTGACTGAACTTGTTCAAGAAAGTAAAGCCATTTGGGATAATGAAGCATTCCGCCGTGGTAATTCCATCGTGAGTCAACGCGTTATGGCTCAAGTTTCTGCTGTTGGTAAGTTTAGAGATAATGGTAATTTAGGATACTATCAAAAAATTAGTGAACTAGCATCTAATCCTGCAGCATTGCCACTTTTACCAGAGAAATTAGCCGAAGTGGCTCGTAAGATATTCCGCGCTAACAATGTAGATATTATGTTTGTTGGTGAAGAAGGCGAATTAGAAGCCTTTGAAAACCTTATGAAACCTTTCGTTGAAACTTGGGATGCTACAGAATTGAGTGATGATGTATTACAAATCACTCGTCTATCTGGCAACGATGGTATTGTTACAGCTGGTAAGGTTCAATACGTAGCACAAGGTGGTAACTTCATCGATCATGGTTTCAAACATGTTGGTCCAATGAGCGTGTTAGAAACGATTTTACGTTATGAATACCTTTGGATTCGTATTCGTGTACAAGGTGGTGCTTACGGAGCATTTGCTAATTTCTATGATGATGGCAATATGATTTTCTGTAGTTATCGTGATCCTAACTTGTTAGAAACTTTAGATGTATATAAAGAGTTGCCTCAATACCTTCGTGACTTTACATTGACTGATCGTGAAATGCGTAAGTATATTATTGGTACTATGAGTTCTTTAGACTTGCCAATGACACCTGCATTGCGTGGACCACGTGCAATGGGGATGTACTTCAGCGGTGCTAAATTAGAGGACAAAGTAGAGTTCCGTAAACAAGTAATCGCATGTAAGCCAGAAGATATTGTTGCATTAGCAGATGTGGTAGAACCTGTATTGAATGATAATCATATTTGCACAATGGGTAACGAACAAAAGATTAAAGATGCTGGTAATGTGTTTGGTAACATTGTGTCTTTAGGATAAATAAGTTTATATCAATAAATGATATTGCTTTAGTTTTACTTTGACATATCTTCGGATGTATAAGTGGCATATTCTTAATGGATGTGCCACTTGTTTTCTGCTATAGGAGAGTTCTAATGAAAGGTAGATTTGCGCCTAGTCCAACAGGATATATTCATCTCGGTAACGTGTGGATAGCACTTTTATCATATATCTCTACACGCCAACAAAAAGGAAAGTATGTTGTACGGATGGAGGATATAGACCTTCAACGGTCAAAGCGAGAACTAGGTGAAGCTTTACTAGATGATTTAGAATGGCTTGGCTTTGAATGGGATGAAGGACCTCGTGTAGGTGGGCCAGAAGTATCTTACTGGCAAAGTGAAAGACAAACATATTATGCAGATATATTAGAACATCTCGCATTAGAAAAACTAATTTATCCTTGCTTTTGTAATAGAGCTAGATTGCAATCCATAGCATCAGCTCCTCATGTAGGAGAAGTGGTGCATCGTTATGATGGAAAATGTCGACATTTATGTGATTTTGAAATACAAGAGTTATGTAATAGTAAAGAACCATCCTTGCGCCTTGCTATAGATTCTTGTGATCTTGAGTTTGATGATCGATGGCAAGGTAAGCAGCATATTCATTTGGAAGGTGAACTAGATGATTATGTATTACGTCGTGGTGATGGTATGTACGCATATAATTTGGCAGTCGTATTAGATGATATAGCTATGGGAATAACTGAAGTGATTCGAGGCGATGATTTACTCGATACAACGGGACAGCAATTATATTTGTATAATACATTACAACAATGTTATCCCCATAAGAATATAGTGGTTCCTAAGTATGGTCATGCCCCACTTTTGGTAGATACAGATGGCCATAGACTTTCTAAACGCCAAAAGAGTATTACAATCCGTGAATTACGAGAACAGCAATGGTCAGCATCTAGAATTTTAGGAGAGTTAGCTGTTGCAGGCGGGCTTATAGATGGTGCTAAGTATAGTCATTCACAAATAAGCCTTTCTGATTTACTTCATTTAGACCTATCGGTTCCTAGTTTGAGGCAAAAAACAATTGTCATTGAATGATAATAGATACATTGATTTTAGTTCTGAAATGTTTGCTAAAAGCGTATAATTCTTTAACTATAAAATTCGATACATTACATTGACAAAATTCGATATTTATTTATAATAGTATATAAGAGGTGGTTGAAATGACAATTCAACAAGCTTTAGATCAAAAGGTGTGGGCCGTTATTGGAGCCACTGATAAAACCGAAAAGTTCGGCTATAAGATTTATAAATGTCTTAAAGATAACGGATATGAAGTATATCCAGTTAATCCTAATGTTGCAGAAGTAGATGGAGACAAATGTTACTCTAGTCTTTCTGCACTTCCTGTTGTACCAGCTGTTGTGGATTTTGTTGTACCAGAATCAGCGGGTTTAGCTGCACTTGATGAATGCAAAGAACTTGGCATTTCAACTGTGTGGTTACAACCAGGAGCGGATAAACCATCTGTTGTTGAAAAAGCACATGCTTTAAACTTGCATGTCATTCAAGATTGTGTATTAGTTCAATTACCGTAGGAGGGTATAATGAGCGAATTAAAAGAATTAAAAACTGCTGAATATCAAGATTTAGTAAATCAAGGTGGCGTAACTGTTATTGATTTCTGGGCTCCATGGTGCGGTTATTGCGTACGTATGATGCCGATCATCGAAGAAATTGCAGGTGAGCTTGAAGGTAAAGCTAACTTTGTAAAAGTAAATGCTGATGAAGAACCAGAATTAGCACGTAATTTACAAGTTGAAGTATTGCCTACATTTGTTATCTTAAAAGATGGTGAAGTAGTAGATCGTAAAATTGGTTTCTTGCCAAAAGGCGATCTTCAAGGTGCTATTGAATCTAAATTCTAATAATTTGAATAATTCTATATAGATAGAGTAAAAAAGACCTCATCAATGTATGTCTAATACATTGATGAGGTTTTTTTCATATTTTCTATAGAAGCAAATAAAAAGTATCGCATAAATATAAAATTAGATTAAAATATAAAATTTCATTTTACATAATTCAATATTATTAATAACTTAGTATTTAAGCTGATTGAGAGATATTTTTAAATGAGTAAAAAATGAAACATTAGTTTAACTTATTAATTTTTTTATGGAAGTTTAAAATAATATATGGTAGTATTATGTTAAATATTGTGAATATTTAGTGAAAAAGAGTGCAATATTTGATTTATTTCTTCATTGTGGGGTGAGAGCCACAAATGTTGGGAGGGAACTTAATATGAATAAGGTATTCAAAGTTGTTTGGAGTGCAACTAAGCACGCTTACGTCGTAACGTCTGAGTTGGCTAAGTCACATCAAAAATCTGCAACTACAATTGTAGCTGCAGTTATTTTGGCGGCTAGCTTTTCTGGAGGTGTTGCTAATGCATCCAGCCCTGAGGATTGGGCTAGAGCTGATCTTATTGGTAGCCAAAGATGGTTAACACCTGATCAAAATGCTTGGGGTCATATGCAAGATCAACATCAAGTTGATCCACAACAATTAGACCAACAGCAACAGCAACAACAACAGCAGCAACAACAATGGCAACAACAAGAGCCACAGCAACAACAATGGCAACAACAAGTGCCACAACAACAGCAGCAACAACAAATCCCTAAAAAAGGCGGTTCCACTGGTAATACCGTAATTAATAACTACTATACAGTTGTAACTACTGATGTTGAAAATGTTAAGAAAAATACACATAACATTAACGTTGTAAATAAAAAGGTAGATATCAATACTACTAATATTAATACTGTTAATAATAAGGTTGAGAGTGTAAAAACTGACATTAATAAAATCAATGCTAATATTACAAATATCAACGCTAAAGTTGATAAAAATAGCAAAGATATTGAAGGATTAAAAGGCAAAGTCGGCACTCAAATCACTAACATTCAACAAGATATCACAAATATTAACAATAATATTGACGCTAAATTTACTAAAATTAACAACGATATTGATGTAAAAATCGATAATAAAATTACTAACATTACAAATAATGTTGTTAATAATGTAAATACTAACATTGATGCTAGTATAAAAAAACATATTGAAGCTAATAATACCAATATTATTAATCAAGTAAATCAAAATATTAATACTGCAGTTCAAAATAATAACACTACAATTTTGAACAAAGTTGATGAGAAGATTGAAAATAACAACACTACTATTATTAATAATGTTAATAAAGATGTAGATGTTAAGATTAATGATATTAAAACAAATATCAATAATACGAAAAATGAGTTGAACACTAACATTTCTAATGTTAAAAATGAACTCAATCAAAATATCAACAACGTTGATATTAAAGTTAACAACAATAAAAAAGCAATTGATAATTTAACTGTTAATGTTAACAATAATAGTAAATCTATTGCTGATTTAACTGCTAAAGTTGAAAATAACACCCAAAATATTGATGCTAATAATACTTTCATCATGGAAAACCGTAAATTTATCGGTGATAACAAAAAAGCTATCAACGAGAACAAAAAAGCCATCGATGAATTGAAAGGTAAAGTTGGCACAACAATCAATAATATTAACACTACAATTGATAATAAGATTAATGAAAATAACACTAAGATTATCAACGAAGTTAATCACAATGTAGATGTTAAAATCAACGATAGCAAAACTAACATTATTAGTGAAGTTAACAAAACAATTAATTCTAAAATTGAAGCTAACAACACAACTATTATTAATAAAGTAAATAATGATGTTGATACTAAGATCAATGCTGTTAAAACTGATATCACAAATATCAACAATACAGTTAATAATGTAAGTGCAAAAGTTGATTCTAATACTACTAACATTACTAATAACACTAAAAATATCAACAAAAATGCGACTGCAATTACTGAATTAAACACTAAAGTTGATAATCAAGGTAAAGTTTTAGTTAATCATGAAGGTCGCATCCAGGAGCTTGAAAAAGACAATAAAACTATTAAAACTGATGTAGCTAACACTCAAAATCAAGTTAATATCAATACTAAAGATATTGCTGATTTGAAAGGTAAAGTTGGTCAAAATATTGGTAATGTTCAAGTAGATATTAAAGATATTAAAAACAACATCACTAATATCAACAATAAAGTTGAAGCAAACACAGTTGCAATTAACAAGGTTGATGTAAAAGTTAATGGTGTTAAAGGTGATTTGGATGGCCTTAAAGGTCGTGTTGATCGCCATGACCAACGTTTGGACTACTTGCAAGACAACATTGCAGATAACTCTACACGAATCTCTATTGTAGAAGATGGTGTAAAAGCTAATACAAAAGACATTAATGTAGTTGGCACAATTGCAATGGAAAACCGCACACTTATCGGTGCAAACCAAAAAGCTATCGATGAGTTAAAAGGTCATGTTGGCACACAAATTACCAATATTGAAACTACAATCAATAAGAAGATTGAAGCTAATAATACTACAATCATCAACAAAGTAGATGGTAATATTGATGCTAAGATTGAAAAAAATAACACAGTTATTAACAATAACATTAACAATGTAAATGCTAAGACTGAAGTTAATGCTAAAGCTATTACAGATAATAGTAAACGTATTGATGCTAATTCTGCTCGTATTTCCAATAATGAAAAAGCAATCAACGAGTTAAAAGGCCATGTTGGTACACAAATCACTAACATCGAAAATACAATTACTAATAAGATCAATGAAAACAACACAGTAATCAACAAAAATATCGATGCTAAGATTGAAGCTAATAATACTACAATTCTTAATAAAGTAGACAATAACATCGATGTTAAGATTAATGCTAATAACATTAAAGTTGATCAAAAAATTGATGGTGTTAAAGGCGATTTAGATGGTCTTACTAAACGCGTTGCTCAAAACGAAAAAGACATCAACGTAGCTGGCACAATTGCTATTGAAAACCGTACACTTATCGGTGCTAATAAAAAAGCTATTGATGAATTAAAAGGTCATGTTGGCAATCAAATCACAAATATCGAAAATACAATTACTAATAAAATCAACGAAAACAATACAGTAATTAATAAAACTATCGATAATAAGATTGAAGCTAACAACACTGTTATCAACCAAAATATTGATAATAAAATCAATAGCAATAACACAACAATCATTAATAAAGTAGATCAAAACATTGACGCTAAAATCAATGCTAATAACACTACAATCATTAACAAAGTTGATAAAAATATTGATGTAAAGATCAATGAAAATAACACTCAAATCAACAATACAATCAACAAAAAAGTTGGCGATGTAAATGTTAAGATTGATGGCGTTAAAGGTGATGTAGCTGGTCTTACTGCACGTGTAGATCGTCATGATCAACGTTTAGATTACTTACAAGGCAACATTGTAGATAACTCTACACGTATTAGTGCTAATGAAGATGCTATCAAAGCATTAAAAGGTCAAGTTGGTACTACAATTAAAAATATCGAAACTACAATTAATAACAAGATTACAGAAAATAATGTAACTATTAATAAAAATATCGATACTAAGATTGAAGCTAACAACACTGTTATCAACCAAAATATTGATAATAAAATCAACAGCAATAATACAACAATCATTAATAAAGTAGATCAAAACATTGATGCTAAAATCAATGCTAATAACACTACAATTCTTAACAAAGTTGATAAAAACATCGATGTAAAAATCAATGAAAATAACAAACAAATCAACAACACAATCAATACTAAGATTGGTGATGTAAATGTTAAGATTGATGGCGTTAAAGGTGACTTGAATGGTCTTAAAGGTGATTTAGATGGCCTTAAAGGTCGTGTAGATCGTCATGACCAACGTTTAGACTACTTACAAGATAATATTGCTGATAACTCTACACGTATCTCTGTAGTTGAAGATGGTGTGAAAGCTAATGCAAAAGATATTAATGTAGTAGGTACAATTGCAATGGAAAACCGTCAATTCATTGGCGATAATAAAGTTGCTATTGCAAACAACACTAAAAACATCAACATCAATGCTAAAGCTATCGATGAGTTAAAAGGTCAAGTAGGTCAATCCTCTACAGTTATCAATGATATTAAGAAACAAATTACTAATATCAACGGTAAAGTAGAAAACAACACTACAAATATTGCTAATAACACAACTAATATTGCTAAAAATACTACAGCAATTAATAACGTAAACGTTAAAGTTGATGCTAATGCAAACGCTATTGTAGACAATAGCAAACGTATTGATGCAACTAATGTGAAAGTAGATGCTAATACTACTAACATCGCTAACAATACAACTGCAATTAACAACGTAAACGTTAAAGTTGATGCTAATGCTAAGGCTATTGTAGACAACAGCAAACGTATTGATGCAACTAATGTAAAAGTAGATGCTAATACTACTAACATTGCCAACAATACAACTGCAATCAACAAAGTAAACGTTAAAGTTGATGGCGTTAAAGGTGACTTGAAAGATCTTACTGCTAAAGTTGAACAAAATACTAAAGACATCAACGTAGCTGGCACAATTGCTCTTGAAAACCGTAAATTTATTGGCGATAACAAAGTAGCTATTGAAAATAACACTACAAACATTGCTAATAACACTACAAACATTGCTAGTAACAAAAAAGCTATCGATGAATTAAAAGGTCAAGTTGGTAATACAGTTAAGAATATCGAAACTACTATTAATAACAAAATCACTGAAAACAATGTAGTTATTAATAAAAATATCGATGCTAAGATTGAAGCTAACAATACTGTAATTAATCAAAATATCACAAATGCAATTACTGAAAACAACAAGGAAATTAACAATACAATTAACAATGTAAATGTTAAAGTTAATGGTATTAAAGGTGATATTGATGGCTTGAAAGGTCGCGTAGATCGTCATGATCAACGTTTAGACTACTTACAAGATAACATTGTAGATAACTCCACACGTATTACTGCAGTAGAAGATAGTGTTAAAGTAAACACTACAAATATTGCGAACAATACAACAGCAATCAACAATGTAAATGTTAAAGTTGACGGCATTAAAGGTGACTTGAATGGTCTTACTAAACGTGTAGACCAAAACGAAAAAGATATCAATGTAGCTGGTACAATTGCTATCGAAAACCGTACTTTGATTGGCAATAACAAAGCTGCTATCGACAAGAATGCAAAAGCTATTGCTGAATTGAACGGTAAAGTTGGTACTACTATCACTAATATCGAATCTACTATTAATAATAAGATTGAAGCTAATAATACTACAATCCTTAATAAAGTAGATCAAAATATTGATACTAAGATTACTGCTAATAACACTGTAATTAACCAAAACATTGCTAATGCAATCAATGAAAATAACACAACAATCATTAACAAAGTTGATAAAAACATTGATGTGAAAATCAATGAAAACAATAAGCAAATCAACAACACAATCAATACTAAGATTGGTGATGTAAATGTTAAGATTGATGGCGTTAAAGGTGATGTAGCTGGTCTTACTGCACGTGTAGATCGTCATGATCAACGCTTAGATTACTTACAAGGTAACATTGTAGATAACTCTACACGTATTAGCGCTAATGAAGATGCTATTAAAGCATTAAAAGGCCAAGTTGGTACAACAGTTACTAATGTTGAAAACACAATCAATGCTAAGATTGAAGCTAACAACACAGTAATTAGAAAAGATATCAACACTGCTATTACTAATAACAACACTGTTATTAATAAAAACATTACAAATGCAATCAACGAAAATAACAAGACAATCATTAACAAAGTAGATCAAAATATTGATGCTAAGATTGCTGAAAACAATACAGTAATTAACAACACAATTAACAGCAAAGTTAATGAAGTAAATGTTAAGGTTGATGCTAATGCAACTGCAATTGCTAATAATAGCAAGTCTATTACTGACATCAAAGCAAATGTAGCAAATATTAACAATAAAGTAGAATCTAATTCTACTAACATTGCTAATAACACAGCAGCTATTGCTAATGTAAGCAAACAAGTTACAAATAACACAACTAACATTTCTAACAATGCAACAGCTATTGCAAACATTAGTAAACAAGTTGCTGGTAACACAGCTAACATAACTGATGTAACTGCTAAAGTAAATGCTAATACTGGTCGTATTGAATCTAATACAACTGCTATTAACAACTTAACTGGTAAAGTTGATGCTAACTCTCAAGCTATCGAATCCTTGAAAGGTCAAGTTGGTAAAGGCAATACTACAATCGTTAATGTAGCTCAAAAAGTAGAAAATATTACTCAAAACATTAACGCTCAAAATAGCAACATCCAAGCTAATACTGTAAACATTCAAAATAATACTTCCAATATTAATAACATTAAAGCTAATGTTGTTAACGTTGAAAAGAATGTAAACAATATTAAAGCTGATGTAACAGTAGTAAAAGCTGATATCACAAACATCAATGCTAAAGTTGATCAAAAAATCAATATTGTGAACAACAATATTACTAACGTTAAAAACGATGTGAAGAATATTGATGCTAAAGTTACAAATATTGATAACAAAGTTACTAATATTAACAATAAAGTAACTAATATTGATACTAAAGTTAATGATATTGATGTGAAAGTTAACAACCAAAATGTTGTAATCAACAATATCAAAACAGATGTATCTGGTTTGAAAGATCAAGTTGGCAAAAATACTGAAGCAATTAAGAACTTACAAAATGTAAGCGCTGATGTAAACAAAGTGAAAGAACAAGTTAATGCTAATACTCAAAAAGCAAATGCTAACGAAGAACGCATTAAAAATGTTCAAAGCCAAGTTTCTGTTAATACTGAAGCAATCAAACATAATACTGAAAACATCAATATTAACAAAGCAGCAATCAAACAAAATGCTGAAGCAATTCAAAATACTAATGTAACTGTACAAAAAGTAATCAACAAAGTTGATGAACATAGCAAAGTTATTAACGACGTATCTAAACAAGTTAATACTAATACAACTAATATTGCTAATATCAATAATGTTGTTAACCAAAATACAACTAATATTACAAATGTAACTAACCAAGTTAATACAAACACAAGCAATATTAGTAAAGTAACTAACCAAGTTAATACAAATACAACAAACATCAACACTCTAAATGCTAAAGTAGATACTAATGTTACAAATATTACTAAAGTAGATAATCGTGTAACTGAAGTAGCTAAACAAGTTAATGAAAATGCACAATTAACTAAAGCTGTTGGTACTCTAGCATTAGAAAATCATGAAAAGGTTAGTGTATTAGGTTTACAAGTAAATAAAAATACTCAAGACATTGCTGATGTAAACACTAAAGTTGATGAAAATGTTACATTAACTAAGAACATTGGTGCGATTGCATTAGAAAACAATGAAAAAGTTAATGTATTGGGCTTGCAAGTAAATAAAAATACTCAAGATATCAGTACATTAGCAGAAGCTGCAAATTATAGCTTGAAAGCTTCCAACATTGCATTACAAGATCACGCAACACTTGTTCAACATGATGCACAAATCGCAGAAAACTCTCGCCGCATTAGCAGCGTAGAACGCGATGTTAAAGTTGTAGGTGCTAATGCAGCAGCATTAGCAGCATTGAAACCTATCGAATACCACGAAGGTCAAAAAGCCCAAATTATGGCGGCTGTTGGTACTTACAAAGGTAAAACATCTACTGCATTGGGTGTAGCACATTATGCAAATCCTGATTTATTAATCCATGCTGGTGCCGCTTATGGTGGTGACCATAGCGTAATGGCAAATGCTGGTGTAACAATCGGTATTGGCAATGCTCCTACAGCTCCTAAAGCATCCCCTGCAACTGTAAAAGTTCTTGAGGATCAAGTGGCTGATTTGCAAGCACAAAACAAAGAAATTCGTGAACTTCTTGATAAAGTGATTGCACAACAACCACAACAAGCTCCAAAAGCAGCTGTAAAAACAACTAAATAATATGCCTCCCAACCGATGGGTTACACTATAATCTATCGTAGGTATAGAAACCGCGTAGCAGAAATGCTACGCGGTTTTCTTTTTGTGTGGATTTGTGGTGATTGTATTCCTATATATCGTTTGATTTGAGTGTAATAGAGCTTATGGGAGTATTGTGGTGGGGATTGGATACAGATAAAACTAGAATTTGGTACTTAGTGGTGGGGAGTGGTTTTAATGATTCAATTATCATTTATTTTCGAACATATGTATCTAAGAAAAGAGGAGAAAAATAGAGATTATGAAAGAAAAATATAAAAAAGTGGGATAAAAATGGATTTTTTATTGTGATTGGTGGGGAATTGTGGTAGAATTTACCATATAGTGGTGGATAAGGAATGGTAAAGGGCGGTGATACGTATGTTCATGGGAGAATATAATCACACCATTGATACAAAAGGGCGGATGATTATACCCGCGAAAATACGTGAACAACTAGGCGAAGTATGCATTGTTACTAAGGGCCTAGATAACTGCTTAGCTATTTACACCGAAGAAGCGTGGAAGAAAATTTCTGCAGCTTTACAATCACAATCCTCCACTAAAGCTAGCGTACGTGCCTTAAAACGGTTTGTTTTTGGTAGTGCCGCTGAGCTTGAATATGATAAACAAGGTCGTGTCCTCATTCCTGTACCACTACGTGAATATGCGAGCCTTGATAAACAGGCCGTTATTGTCGGTGCTGGGGATCACGTTGAAATTTGGAGCCGCGAAAAATATGATTACTATGATGATCAAGTGGCTGAAAGTATGGAAGAACTTGTCGAAGGTCTAGAAGGGATTATGTTGTAGGAGGCTATGATGGAATTTAATCATACCAGCGTACTTTTACGCGAAACGGTGGACTCCGTCGTAACTAATCCAAAAGGCATCTATGTGGACTGTACTCTGGGCGGTGCAGGACATGCCCATGCTGTGGGCGAGATGCTAGACTCAGAAGGCATGATTATAGGGTTGGATCAAGATGAAGATGCGTTGAACGTAGCTCGACAGCGTTTATCTGATTTAACATGTCAGGTCTTAACAATACCGACGAACTTTTCTAACTTAAAAGAAGCTCTCCATAATGAGGGCATCTATGAAGTAGATGGATTTATCTTTGATCTTGGCGTATCTAGCTATCAACTGGATACACCGGAGCGTGGCTTTTCATATATGAATGATGGGCCACTCGATATGCGTATGGATAAGGACGCACCATTAACGGCAGAAGAGGTTGTTAATGAATATGATGCTGAAGCATTACTGCAAATTATCCGCGACTATGGGGAAGAGCGATGGGCTAAGCGCATTGTTGAATTCATCATTAATGCACGTCAAGAAAAACGAATTACCACTACTGGTGAGTTAGTTAGAATTATTAAGCAAGCAATACCTGCGAAGGCGCGTCAAGATGGGCCGCATCCGGCAAAACGGACGTTCCAAGCCATTCGCATTGAAGTAAATAGAGAATTAGCTATCTTGCATGATAGTTTTGTAGATGCTGTATCCATGTTGAAACCAAAGGGGAAAATTGGGGTTATCACATTTCACTCCTTGGAAGATCGAATTACAAAACAAACTTTCAAAGAGTTGAGTACAGCATGTATATGTCCTCCAGAATTGCCGATGTGCGTATGTAACCACAATGCAGTTGTGAAGGCGAAGAATAAGGCTATAGAGCCGAGTGCAGGGGAGATTGAGGTTAATCCGAGGGCTAGAAGTGCAAAGTTACGCGTAGCCGTCAAGTTGTAGAATTGGAAGGGGTTAGTGTTTATGTTAGCGAGAAAGGCTGTTGTGGGCCAAGTTAAAAGCGATGTGTTGGTCGCTTCACAAGGGAGAAAACGTAGTGCAAATGTGGCTCTAGATTTGAGCCCTATGATGTGGCAGGTTGTATATGGTATTGCTGCATTGGTTGCATTTTTGCTTATCATGATGGTTATGAATGCGTACAGCACAAAATTAGGCTATGAAGTAGTTAAAACACAGCAAGCTGTAGTACAATTAACAAAGGATAATGATGCGTTGGATGTTGAAGTGGCTTCTTTGAAGTCTCCTGTTCGTATTCAACAAATCGCAGAACAACAACTAGGGATGGTTTTGCCTGATTCTTTTGTTTATAGTACAAAAAGCGCTGTTACTGAACGTACTGTACAAGAGAAACAGCAAATTATAGACTAGCAGGCAAAGCAGCTCGTATTGGGCTGCTTTCCTTTGCGTGTAAAGGAGATTGTATATGAAACAATTACAAGATATAGTAAAAACTTTGCAAACATCGCATGTAGAAGGCAATACAGCTGTTGAGGTGTTAGATATTACGGCTGATTCTCGTGCAGTAAAAGCAGGTAGCTTATTTATTGCGTTAGATGGTGCCACTGTAGATGGGCATAATTATGTAAATAAAGCCGTTGAAGCTGGTGCTGTAGCGGTACTTGTATCTAAACCAGTAGAGGTAAGTGGTGATGTTTGTGTTATCACTGTAGAGGATACTCGAAAAGCTATGATGGCTTGTGTACCATATTTCTTTGATTATCCAGCCAATTCCATGCGTATGATTGGTGTTACTGGTACTAATGGTAAAACAACTACAACTCATATGATTCGTCATATTTTGAAAGGTCAAGGCCATAAAGTAGGCGTTATTGGTACTGTTCATATTATGATTGGTGATACATCCTATCCAATTCATAATACAACGCCTGATGTAGTAGATTTACAACATATTCTTCATCAAATGGTAGAAGAAGGTGTTACCCATTGTGTCATGGAAGTATCTTCCCATGCGTTAGCATTAGGTCGAGTTTCTGGTGTTGAATATGATACAGCAGTATTCACGAACTTAACACAAGATCATTTGGACTTTCACAAGACCTTTGAAAATTATTTGGCAGCTAAGTGTAAATTATTTGAACAAGTTAGCGCGCCGAACCAAACTAAATCTGGTAAAGGGGCTATCATCAATATCGATGACGAGTATGGTCATCGTGTAATTGAAAAAACAACGGCGCCTATCATTACGTACAGTATTGATGGTAAAGGGTCGTTAAATGCTCATGATGTTGAAATGACGCCTAAATCTAGCCGTTATACTGTATCCTATGATGGCAATGACTATACAGTGGCTATGAATACAACTGGTTTGTTTAATGTATATAATACATTGGCTGCTATTGGCGCTTGTTTATTAGAAGGTATCTCCATGGAAGATATCGATAAGGCGTTGAAAACATTTAGCGCTGTGCCTGGCCGTTTTGAGCTTATTGAAGAAGGTCAACCATTTGCAGTTGTTGTAGACTATGCACATACACCAGATGGGTTAGAAAATATTTTGCAAACTGCAAAGGCTATTCAAGAAAATCGCATTATTGTAGTCTTTGGTTGTGGTGGTGACCGGGATGCTACAAAACGTCCTATCATGGGGCGTATTGCTGCAGAATATGGCGATGTAGTATATGTTACATCTGACAATCCTCGCACAGAAGATCCTGTGAAAATTGTGAAAGATGTAGAGGTAGGCGTTAAAGAAGGTCTTCGTGAAGGCTCTCACTATGAAGTTATCGTTGATCGTCGGGAAGCGATTCAACATGCAATACAAAATGCAAAACCTGGGGATATTGTACTAATTGCAGGTAAGGGGCATGAGGATTACCAAATCTTAAAGGATAAAACGATTCATTTCGATGATCGTGAAGAGGCGCGAGCAGCCCTCAAGGAGATCTAATATGGCAGAATTTACATTGTCTCAAGTGGTAGAAGCCACACAAGGGACGAGTGCACATACCGACAATATTAAGTTTTTAGATGTATCTACTGATACAAGAACGATTGAATCAGGCTTTTTATTTGTAGCCTTAAAAGGCGATACCTTTGATGGTCATGATTTTATTAATACAGCTATCGAAAAGGGCGCTACTGGTGCAATCGTAGAAAAGGGCCGTGCAGTGGACGGCATTGTATGCATTGAAGTAGATGATACATTGGTAGCGTATCAAAATTTAGCACGTTACCATCGTCGTCGCTTTGATATCCCTGTAGTCGCTATTACTGGTTCTTCTGGTAAGACTACAACAAAGGAAATGGTAGCTGCTGTACTCGGCACCGAATTTAATGTTTTGAAAACTGAGAAAAACTTTAACAATGAAATCGGTTTGCCAAAAACATTGTTGCGTTTAACTGCAGAACATCAAGCTTGTGTTGTTGAAATGGGCATGCGTGGCCTTGGTCAAATCGAGGAGCTTGCGTTGATTGCAGAACCAACTATGGGTATTATTACCAATGTTGGTACTAGCCATATTGAGCTATTAGGTTCTCGTGAAGCCATCGCACAAGCTAAAGGTGAGTTAATTCGTTGCTTGCCTGAAAATAGTGTGGCTATTCTCAATGAAGATGATCCATATGTTAAAGCTATGGATAGCCTTGCTAAAGGTAAGACTATTACCTATGGTATCGAACGTAATGCCACATGTATTGGCAGTCATTTGCGTTATAAAAAAGATGGTATTAAATTTACATGCAAATGTTATGACGAAGTATTTGATATCTTCTTGCCTATGATTGGTGAACACAATGTATATGACGCATTGGCAGCAATCGTAGCTGGTCGTGTGCTAGGCATTAAGTCTAATACGATCCGTAAGGGCTTAAGTGAATTTACAGGCACTCCTATGCGCCAAGAAATCGTACCATTTGAAGATATTGTTATCTTAAATGACGCGTATAATGCAAATCCTTCTTCTATGGCTGAAGCGATAAAAGCTTTAGGTCAGCTAGAAGGTAAACGTAAAATTGCTATGCTTGGTGATATGCTTGAACTTGGTGATTATACTGAACAAGCACATCGTGAAATTGGTCAATTACTTGCTGAAGAAGGTTATAGTGTTGTCTTCACATTCGGTGATGCTGCTGCCTTTATAGCTAAAGAAGCTAAAAAGGCTGGATTAACTACATTCCGTTGTAATAGCCATTTGGAAATGGCCAATGCCTATAGTGATATTCGTGAAAAAGGGGATGTTATCCTTGTCAAAGGCTCCCGTGGTTTGCGGATGGAACGAGTTGTTGAAGAATTGAAAGATCGTGAATAAAAGGTTACGGCTAGTTATATCTAGCCGTCATCTGTTTATTAATGAGTAGAGGATTCGTATGATATATCACATTCTATTAGCCTTCGTAGTAACCTTTATTATTACGGTAGTGCTAGGTAAATTTGCTATTCCTATGTTGCGTTCTTTGCACGCACAACAAAGTATTCGTGAAGAAGGTCCAGAAAGTCATCAAGCGAAAGCTGGTACACCAACAATGGGTGGCGCTTTCATGATGGTAGCCCTCGTCATTGGGGTTGCTTTATTTGCACCGTGGAATGTGGGTACTGGTATGTTGTTATTCCTAACATTAGGTCATTGTTTATTGGGCTTTTTTGATGATTTTGTAAAAGCTGTAAAAAAACGTAATCTTGGTTTGACAGCAAAGCAAAAATTACTAGGTCAATTTATTTTGGCTGCCATATTCTGTTACTGTATTACTGAAATTATGGTTATTCCTACCACATTGTGGATTCCTGTAGCAGATATTCACCTTCAATTAGGTTGGGCTTATTATGTATTGGCATTTTTAATTATCGTAGGTGCTACGAATGCTGTAAACCTTACAGATGGTCTTGATGGTTTAGCTAGTGGTACATCTGCTGTAGCTGCGATTGCTTTCTCCGTGATTGGTCTTATGGCTGCATCTACAACAAATTCTATTGGTGCTGAAAGTGTTGCTTACTATGGTGCCATTGTAGCCGCTGTATGCCTTGGTTTCTTGGTATACAATGTAAACCCTGCAAAAGTATTTATGGGGGATACAGGTTCTTTAGCATTAGGTGGCGCTTTTGCGGCGATGGCAATTCTTACAAAAACAGAATTATTACTCGTTGTTATTGGTGGTATTTTTGTTATGGAAGCGTTGTCCGTTATTATCCAAGTTATTTCCTTCAAAACTCGTGGTGTACGAGTATTTAAAATGAGCCCTATTCACCATCATTTTGAGTTGTCTGGTTGGGCTGAACAAACTGTTGTTAATCGCTTCTGGTTTGGTGGCGCTGTATTAGCTGTTATTGGTGTCATTTTAGCGACTATAACTTTGTAAGATAATACTTAACGGAAGCCGCAAATAATGGTATGCTTATAAGATAGGAATACATTATTTTTGTTGATAATTTAGGTGATACAGATGGAATACGGAGATAAACATATACTTGTTCTGGGCGCTGGTGCCAGCGGTATAGGCGCATCTTGGGTGTTAGCTCAAGTTGGGGCCCATGTAGTGTTAAATGATTATAAGCCTGTTACACTGCCTGCAGATGAGGAAAAAAGACTAGTATCAGCGGGTGTAGATATTATTACAGGTCGACAAGACGAATCCTTGCTTGATGGCGTGGATCGTATTGTTATTTCTCCAGGTATTTCTCTAGATATTCCCATTGTAAAAGCTGCTCAAGCGCGTGGTATTGATGTAGTTAGTGAAGTTGAAGTGGCTTATGAGTTATCTAAATCTCCAATTGTAGCTGTTACCGGTACAAATGGTAAGACTACTACTACTACATTATTAACTAAGGTATTGGAAGGAACTGGAAAACCAGTTCGCGTTGGTGGCAACATTGGGGATTCCCTCAGTGAAGTTGCCTATTCTATGCCAACAGATGGTTTCTTGGTAGCTGAACTATCTAGCTATCAATTAGAAACAATTAAGCATTTTAGACCGATTGGTGCTATTATGCTCAATATTACACCTGATCATTTAGCTCGTCACAAGACGATGGAAAATTATATTGCTGCAAAGGAACGAATCTTTGAAAATCAATTAAGTACAGATTTTATGGTGCTTAATATTGATGATCCAATTGTGGCAGATATGGAACATCGTGTGCCTAGCCATATCCTTAAAATTAGTCAACATCAAGTGGTACCAAATGGTGCTTACTATGATAAAGGGCAATGTTATGTAACAAAGGATGGTAAGGCAACGCCTGTTATTGGAAGCGATGATATCCATATTCCAGGTAGTCATAATATTGAAAATATTTTAACTGTTATCGCTTTAACCTATGCGTTAGGTGTGCCCGTAGAAACTATCCATCGCATTATTAGCGAGTTCCATGGTGTTGAACATCGATTAGAACGAGTTAAAACGATTGATGGCGTTACATTCTATAATGACTCTAAAGCTACTAATGTTGACTCTGTTGTAAAAGCATTAGAATCCTTTGATCAATCAGTTATTTTATTAGCTGGTGGTCATGATAAAATGACTCCATTAGAAGATTTTATGCAGCTTGTTAAGGATCATACAAAAGCTGTTATCTTGATGGGGGAAGCGGCGGACCGATTTGAAGCTGCTGCAAAAGAGGCTGGCGTTCAGCCTATTTACAGAGCTTCATCTATGAAAGATGCTGTTGAACAAGGTTATAAATTGGCTAACCAAGGTGATATTGTATTATTATCACCAGCTTGTTCAAGCTTTGATTGGTACAGCTGTTTTGAAGAACGTGGCGATGATTTTAAAAATTGTGTTCATATGTTGCAAGAAGGGAGACACCATTAATGAAACGTATCATTATTTCAGGTGGTGGCACCGGTGGACATATATATCCAGCAATAACTATATATAAGGAAATTATGAAGCAGAACCCTGATGCACAGGTTTTATATGTAGGAACTGAAAAAGGCTTAGAGGCAACCTTAGTGCCTAAAGAAGGCATTGAGTTTACTACATTACCTGTACAAGGTTTGCAGCGTAAATTATCTTTTGGTACGTTAGTAACGTTAGGTAAGACGGCTTTCTCTCTTGTGAAAGCCAATACAATCATTTCTAACTTCAAGCCGGATGTAGTTATAGGTACTGGTGGTTATGTCTGTGGTCCTATTCTCATGGCTGCAGCATTGCGCAACATTCCAACGTTAATACAGGAACAAAATGTCATTGCAGGTATTACAAATAAAATTCTAAGCCGTTTTGTCGATGTAGTAGCCGTGGGCTACAAGGATGCAGAAGCATCTTTTTCAAAGGCGAAGCGCGTAGTGTATACTGGTAATCCAGTACGTCCTGATGTATTAGTCGATACTAGGGCTGATGGACGTAATTATTTTAATTTAAGTGATGACACGTTTACAGTTCTCATAGCAGGTGGTTCTCGGGGGGCGCGAACTATCAATAATGCTATGATTGATGTACATAAGCATTTCCAAGGAACAAAAGGAATCAAATTAATCCATATTACAGGGGACGGAGAATACAAATCTGTGTTATCTCAGCTTGGTATTACCGATGGTGATGGTTTAGGTGATTCTTCATTGATTCTGCCATATCTACATGATATGCCAAAAGCTTTGGCAGCAGCTGATTTAGCAGTCTTTAGATCTGGTGCTATCGGTCTTGCTGAGCTGGCGGTTCGAGGTATTCCATCTGTGTTGGTACCATATCCATATGCAGCGGAAGATCATCAAACATATAATGCCCGTATCTTTGTTCAAGAAGGGGCTGCTCATATGATCGTTGATCAAATGTTAAGTGCTCATGATTTGATAGGGGAAATTGAAATGTTTATGGCCAATCGTGATTTATTATCACAAATGGGAGAACGAGCATTGCAATTAGGGAAACCAAATGCGGCTCATGATATTGCAAAATTAGCATTATCTATTGCAAAGTAACAAGGAGAGGTTTTATGTTAGACGGTATTCATAAGATTCACCTTATTGGTATAGGTGGGTCTGGCATGCGTGCTATAGCGAATATTTTAATTCAAAAAGGTTATGATGTATCTGGTTCAGATGTAACTGAATCTGCAGTTATTGAAAAGTTCAGAAATATGGGCGCTACCGTTCATATTGGTCATAATAAAGAGTATGTAAATGGTGTTGATGCTGTAGTTCGTTCTACAGCTATTCGTGAAGATAATCCTGAAATTGTAGCGGCAAAAGAACAAGGCATTACAATTTTGCACCGTTCCGATATTGTAAAAGCTGTGTTAGACGTAACAGATGGCATTGCAGTAGCCGGCGCACACGGTAAAACTTCTACTACTTCTATGATTGGTCAAATTTTAGTAGAAGCAGATGCTGATCCAACAGTTATTATTGGTGGTGAAGTAGATTATTTAAAAGGCAGTAGTTGCCTTGGCAAAGGCCATTTTTCTGTAGTAGAAGCAGATGAAAGTGATGGGTCTTTCTTGAAACTACGTCCACACACTATTGTTATTACTAATATTGAAGATGATCATATGGATCATTACAAAACAATGGATAATTTGCTAAATGCATTCTGTGAGTTTGTTGAAACCTTACCAGAATCTGGCAAAGCAATCGTATGCGGTGATAATGAAAATATTCGCTACGTTATGAGTCGTGTAAATCGTAACTTTATTACCTATGGCTTAAGCGATAATAATGACTATGTAGCTAAAAATATTCATTATGTAGATTCTACATTGGTTTATGATGTATATCATAAGGGTGTAAATGTTGAGCGTATTCGCTTGCGTGTTCCTGGTGAACATAATGTATTGAATTCCTTGGCTGCCTTTATTGTGGCTCATGATTGCTGTGGTGTAGAAACACGTATCATTACTAAGGGCTTAGGTAAATTTATCGGTGCAAAACGCCGTTTTGAAACGAAAGGCCATGTAGCCGGTGTATGGGTTGTTGATGACTATGCTCATCATCCTACAGAGATTAAAGCTACGTTGAAAGCTGCAAAAGAGTTAGAAAAACATCGTGTTATCTGTGTATTCCAACCACATCGCTTTACTCGCACTAGCTTGCTAAAGGATGAATTTGCCACTGCTTTCACAAGCGCTGATGAAGTATATATGACAGATATCTATAGCTCTGGTGAAGATCCAATCCCTGGCATTGATGGCAATACAATTCCAAATGCTATTAAAACGGCCACAGGTAAAGATGTACATTATGTACAGTCTGTTGATGATTTACCTGAAGTATTAGCTAAAGTCGTGAGACCTAATGACTTGGTTATCACCATGGGTGCAGGTTCTATTAATCAATATGGACCAAAATTATTAGCTATATTGGAGGAAGGCTTACAATGAAAGATAAAAAAATAATCGTTTTGATGGGTGGTCCTTCCAAAGAGGCTGAAGTATCTCGCCGTACTGGTGCGGCTATTGCGGAAGCACTTGAAAGCAAAGGTTATAATGCCCAAACATTAGAACTTAATCCACGTACTGTTTTAAAAGATATTGAAGCCCTCGGTGGTGAAGTAGTATTCAATGCCATTCACGGCCGTTATGGTGAAGACGGTGCATTACAAGGCTTATTAGAAATGGCTGAAATTCCATACACTGGGTCCGGTATTATGGCTCATGCAGTAGGGATGAATAAAAAAGTAAGTAAAGATGTGTTTAAAGGTGCCAATATTCCTACGGCGGCTTCTGAGTCCTTCAATGGTAATCTTGAATCTGCAGAGGCTATTATTGAACACATCCGTAAAGATTTTACAATTCCAGTAGTTGTGAAATCTGCCACTCAAGGTTCTAGTATTGGGGTTACTATCGTTCGCGATGAAGCTCAGTTAGCAGAGGCTGTAACAGAAGCTCTTAAATATGACCCTATTCTCGTGGTTGAACAATTCCTTGATGGTCGTGAATTTACAGTATCTGTTTTAGATGGTAAAGCATTGTCTGTTATTGAAATTCGTCCACATTCTGGTGAATATGACTATAAGAGTAAGTATACTGTAGGTGCTACAGAGTATTTAGTGCCAGCACCTATTAGTGAAGAAATGACTACTGAAATGCAACGCATTGGGGAACTTGTATATCGCGAAGTACAAGGCAGTGGGGTTATTCGTGTTGATGTTATGACAGATCATGCAGATAAGATGTATGTTCTTGAATATAACACTGTGCCTGGTATGACAGCAACGTCTTTAGTACCAAAAGCAGCTAAAGAAATGGGAATCGATTTCCCAACATTATGTGAAAAAATTCTATTAACAGCTAGTATAGGGAAATTTTAAGGGCTAATAGAAGATAAGGAGTTAACTATGGATGATAAGCAAAACCATCCATCCAACTCTGGGGAGATGCAGTCTTCTACACCTGTTCGTGATGAACGGGCTGTATTTAGAAAACGAGTGTTAAAAATCGGTGGTGCAGTTACTCTCGTGTTGGTGGGGTTGTTTACACTACCTATTCCTTTTGGATCCTTAAAAGTTACTGGATCGGATAAGGTAACTGTACAAGATGTAATGGTAGCAGGTGATATACATGAACCTGTTAATATATTGCAAATTAGTACAGAAAAATTAAAAACTAGATTGTCGAAAGACTTACGTGTCGAAGAGGCTCAAATTAGCTATCAGTTGCCACTTACAATGGTGGTAAATGTAGTGGAACGCAAGGCTGTTGCAGTTGTACCAGCTCAGTTTGGATACTTGACCCTTGATGGTAAAGGGCAGGTGATTGCATCTGAGCCTGCTATTCAAGATACATCGGTGCCTATGATTTCTGGTGTGAAAGCTGGAAACATACTCTTAGGAGATACGGTGGTAGATAAGCCGATATTGGCTGCTCTTGAATATTTGAACTCACTCGATGAGGAGACATTCAAGAACATTGCGGAGGTAAATATCGGAGATCCTGATGCAATAATGGCATATACTGTTTCAGGTGTACAGATTCGACTGGGAGATGGCAAAGAGTTAGCCAAAAAAGCAGAGCTAACTCAGTCGATGTTACAAGATATTAAAAAGACTCATGGTAATGTACAGTATATAGATGTAAATGTTTCGTCACCGTACATTAAAACCGATGTGATGCCGGAAGGCAAAAAACATCAAAATGGAGCACCGACTACAGAAAATTCATCTACTAAGAAGGATGAGACAAAAACAAGATAAATAAGGTCATGTTGAATATAAAAGGTAGATGATTGTCGTGAGACACGAACGGTGGGCAATTGCCATAGTCAGCTGTATATTGGGGTTCATGGTTGTAACCCAATATAAGATGACACAAGATAATATAGAAGAAAATATTCGCTTACAACGGACTGGTGATTTAGCAGTACAATTGCGAGAGGCCCAGAGTGAACGGGATGCTTTATTAAAGCAAATTGAATCACTAAAAAAATCTGGTACTAATGGCGATGGTAAAGCTGATGAACAGCTCATGATGAAAGCAGCTTTAACAAATGTTAAAGGTCCAGGTGTTAGCGTATTGATTGAAGATAGTTTAAAGCCTGTGCAAAGTGGTGAAAATCCTAATTTGTATGTAATTCATGATGAAGATATCCTTAGAATTGTCAACGAATTACGGGCTGGTGGGGCTGAAGCAATAGCTATTAATGATCAACGCCTTATAGGAACGTCTGAAATACGATGTTCAGGACCAACTATTACTGTAAATGGTAAGGTCTTTGGCGCTCCTTTTACGGTAAAAGCAATTGGAGATCCAAAGACATTAAATTCGGCGCTAACCATGCGCGGTGGTGTAGTAGATTCGCTTAAACATTGGGGTATAAAGGTAACTATAAAACAAGAAGAGGATGTAGCGATTCCTGCTTTCACAGGTACCTTTAGAGAAGAACATATGAAGCCTAATGAGTTAGGAGGTAAAGAATGAACATCTATATCTTTGCCATCATTGGCCTAATCATAGGGGCTACCTTAGGATGGATAACACCACTTCATATCCCTATTAGTTACTCGAACTATACATCAGTAGCTGTCCTAGCGGCATTAGATGCAGTGTTTGGCGGTAGTCGAGCGGCACTAGAAAGAACCTTTGATCTTAGCAACTTTGTAATTGGGTTCTTTTCAAATATGGTGTTGGCTGTTATTCTTGTATATGTTGGTGATTTAATAGGTATTAATCTTTACTATGTGGCTCTCATTGGGTTTGGGTTGCGTGTGTTTATTAATGTAGGCGCTATACGCAAGATAATTATGACTAAGCGGTTCTAATAAATCACATTCTATATAGTGGAAAGTTTTTAAATTTTAGTGTAAAATAAATGTAATTGTTATAAGATAGTCAGTATATAAATCGATACATTGGGACGTATATTGATACAATAGATAACGATAAGAGGAGGAAGTTCAATGTCTGATTTTGCAAATATTAAAGTTATCGGTGTTGGTGGTGGCGGTAATAACGCCGTTAATCGTATGGTTGATAACCAAATTAAAGGTGTTCAATTTTTAGCTGTTAATACAGAAAACCAAGTGCTTGAATTATCCAAGGCGGATGTAACAATTCAAATCGGTGAAAAAGTTACTAAAGGTCTTGGTGCAGGTGCTAACCCACAAATCGGTGAAGAAGCAGCTCAAGAAAGTCGTGAAGAAATCACTAAAGCCCTTGAAGGTGCTGATATGGTATTCGTAACTGCTGGTATGGGCGGTGGTACTGGTACTGGTGCTGCGCCTATCGTAGCTGAATGTGCTAAAGAAGTTGGTGCATTAACAGTAGGCGTTGTAACTAAACCTTTCGCATTTGAAGGCAAACGTCGTCGTGCTGCAGCAGAAAAAGGCATTGAGTTCTTGACTCAAAAAGTTGATACAATAATCGTTATTCCTAATGATAAATTATTACAAGTAGTAGATAAAAAATGTTCCGTATCTGATGCTTTTAGTAAAGCTGATGAAGTTCTTCGTCAAGGTATCAAAGGTATTTCTGATTTGATTCAAATTCCTGGTTTAATCAACCTTGACTTTGCAGACGTTAAAACTATCATGACTAATCAAGGCGAAGCATTGATGGGGATTGGTGAAGGTACAGGTGAAAACCGTGCTGCAGACGCTGCTAAAATGGCTATTAATAGCCCATTGTTGGAAACTTCCATTGATGGTGCAAAAGGTATCTTGCTTAACATTTCTGGTAGCTCCGATTTGGGTATTTTTGAAGTGAATGAAGCAGCTCAAATTATTTCTGATGCAGCAGATCCTGATGCAAATATCATCTTCGGTTCTGTTATTGATGAAAGCTTAGGCGATAAAGTTCAAGTTACGGTTGTAGCAACTGGTTTTGGCAATAACGCTAAAAGCGTACCAGAATTCGGTAAAACAACTACAACATCTCGTCCAGCATCCACTACAACAACAAACAGCGGTATCCCTGATATCCCTGTATTCATGAAACGCTAATTTATAGAGTGTATAATCAAAACATTCGTAAATAAGTAACTTAGTAAGACATATCTTGAGATATGTGTATAGGAGGTACAAATGAAGAAATTAGTATTATTAACTCTAGCAGCTACAGTTGTGGCAGGTAGTGCATTCGCAGCAGCACCTGTAACAAAAATTAGCGATGGTTCCACTAAAGTACAAGCTGATTATGCATTTAAACAACATGTATCTAAAGGTGGCGGCAATAGCAACGATGGTTTTGGTGTTTCTTTGCAACACGACCTTTCCAATAAAACAGCTGTACAATATTCCTATGATAAATTGAATGCAAAAAATGGCGACATTAAAGATCATCAATTAGCATTGGTTTATAAAGTGCATCCAAATGTAAACGTATATGGTGCTGGTACTGCAATTCGTACAAATGATACTGAATTAGGTTTCCAAGCAGGTGTTATTGGCCATGTACCATTGACAGAAAAAGTTAACGGCTTTGCTAAAGCTGGTTGGGGTAATGATATTAAGCAAACTTACCAAGTAGGTGCTCAATATGAAGTTCGCCCTGATGTAGACTTGAACGTATACTATGGCTATGATAAATATAGCGTAAACGATAACGATAAAACTGCAAAAGGTTTACACGCTGGTGTAGGCTACTCCTTCTAAGGATAACTAAAGACCACTCTAATGAGTGGTCTTTTTTTTATTACGTTTATAAAAATAGATATCTGTAGGGATGTTATTTATAAATTTATTTTGTATAGGATATTGTATATATCCTATATACCTTAATTTTATAATAAATCAGCTTATAATCAGTATTATTTCTTATGTATACAATATATTTTCTAAATACTCATTGTATAATTAAATAAGTTTAGGTATGATAAATATGTAATAATTCATTTTAGATAGGATGGTGTAAGTTATGACAAGTGTTGCTGCAAAGCATGCAAAAGGGAAAAAACTTAAAGATGTAATCTTTGTAACTGCTGGCCAAGCCCAAGCTGATGCTAAAGAAAATGGTCGTGAGAACGTTGTTAACGGTACATTAGGTGCGATTCATGATGAAGATGGTAAATTAGTATTCCTTAAAACCGTTAAAGATGAATATTTAAGTCTTCCTGACTCTGAACATATTGGCTATGCACCGATTGCAGGTGTTCCTGATTTCCTTGCTGCTGCAGAGAAAGAATGTTTTGGTCAATCTCGTCCAGAAGGTCATATCCGTAGTATTGCTACTGCAGGTGGTACTGGCGGTATTCATCACTTAGTTCATAACTACACAGAACCTGGTGATGAAGTGTTGACTGCTGATTGGTACTGGGGTGCCTATCGTGTAATTTGCAGTGATGTAGGTCGTACACTTGTTACGTATTCTTTATTTGATGAACATAATAACTTTAACCATGAAGCGTTCCAAAATCGTGTAAATGAATTAGCTGCTAAACAAACAAATGTGGTAATTTTGTTTAATACACCTGGTAATAATCCAACAGGCTACTCAATTGAAGATAAAGACTGGGAATCCATTCTTAACTTCTTAAAAGAACTTGTTGCTATTGGTCGCAATAATGTGATCATTGGTATTGATGTAGCTTATCTTGATTATTCTGGTGAAAAAGAAGAGGTTCGTTCATTCTTTAGTAAATTTAGTCATTTGCCAAAAGAGATTCTTACATGTGTTTGTTATAGCTTGTCTAAAGGCTTCACTATGTATGGTCAACGTGTAGGGGCTTTGATTGGTATTTCTGATGACGAAGAAATTGCTGATGAATTCTTAGAAATCAACAAATCTACTAGCCGTGCTACATGGTCTAATATTTGTCGTCCAGCAATGCGTACAATGGCTAATATTGTGGCTGATCCAGCTAAGTTTAAAGAATATGAAGCTGAACGCAATAGCTACTATCAATTGATTCGCGATCGTGCTGATATCTTCAAACAAGAGGCTGCACAAGTTGGCCTTCCAATGTTACCATATCGTGGCGGTTTCTTCATTACAATTCCTACAGATTCTGCTAATGCTATCTGTGAAGAATTGAAGAAAGAGCATATTTATGTTATTGCTTTAGCTAATGGTATTCGCGTTGCAGCATGTGGCATTCCTAAATTCCAAATGACAGGCCTGGCTGAAAAAATCTATAATGCTATGAAACGGCTTGGCAAATTATAATACATAAGTTTTTCTAATACTAAAATCCGCTTGATAGGTATATCAAGCGGATTTTTTTAGTGAATATCTTTATGTTCTTTAATATCTTGGTCAGCTTCCTTAGCTAGATTTTCTAGAGCTCGTTTAGGCGCAGTTCGTTCACCAGTTTCAGGATCTACAAATTCAACGCGATCTAAAGTATCTGTGATTTGACCTCGAATGAATGATAAGTAGATTTCATAAAGTTCTTTTTTTTCTGCTAACTCTTCTGGTGTGAGTTGTTGTCCAGACTTTTTCTTTGCTGCTAGTTCATTTATGCGCTTTAATGTATCGTTAATATTACTCATATTGACCTCCTGTATTCTATATTAGAATAACATGATTTATTATAACATAGAACTAAATGAATACGTATGGTAAGATATAAGTTGTACGCGTCTGTACTTTCACAAGTGAGAAAGGAGAGCTGTATGCGTGTAACAAAAGCGATAAAGGCAGAGCAATTAAAATTATTGCAAGAACATTATTTTGATGCAAAACCTGCCCTTGAGTATACAAATGAATTCGAATTATTAGTAGCCGTTGTTTTATCTGCACAATGTACGGATGAAAGGGTTAATATCGTTACGAAACGATTGTTCCCTGAATTAAATCATCCTGCTAAAATGCTTGAAATAGGGGTTACAAAACTAGAAACTCTTATTAAAGATTGCGGTCTTTATAAGTCTAAAGCAAAAAACTTAATTGCTACCTGCCAAATTTTGGTAGAACAATATCATGGTGAGGTACCGCGTGAATTTGATCAACTAGTAGAATTACCTGGTGTTGGTCGTAAAACGGCCAACGTAGTTGTATCCGTATTGTTTGGTACGCCTGCTATTGCAGTAGATACCCATGTATTCCGCGTAGCAAATCGATTAAAACTAGGGATTGCAAAAACTCCAGAAGAGATGGAGAAGAAATTACAAAAGGCCATCCCTAAAGAGGATTGGGCTGCAGCACATCATTGGTTGATTTATCATGGCCGTAAATTATGTAAGGCTCGTAAGCCATTATGTGAAGAATGTTTTTTAAATCATTTATGTCCTTCAGCTGGAAAGGTTTAATATGAAAGTAAATAACGAAGAATTTATTGCCCTTTGTGCAACTCATGGCATTGAGGGAATTGATATTGTAAATGAGTTAATGCGTTTTAAAGTACTAGATCAATTGATTTCTAGTAATGCTAGCTCCCGTGAGTGGGGCGTAACAGCAGATGATTTATATGCGTTAGCAGAAAAATCCACAGTCGAGTCTTTTGGTCCTGTTCCATATGATTTGAATACATTCCAAGCTCTATATGGTCCATCCTTTAGGGTTGAATTATTTGATTTCATTAGTGATACAGGTATCTTGGATGGTCTAGATGTAGGTACTATTTGGGAAACACCTGTTCGTGAAAGTATCGAAGCTCATAGCAAAACGGGAGAACTCGTTTTATATGCTTATGTAGAAGAATATGCAGGTATGGTTGAAGAGATTCTTCAATCCTATGAAGATAAAAAAGTCGTTCTTTATACGGCGTCCTCTGTATGCTATAGTATTTTGACACGTTTATACCCAATGGCACAAATTATTAATCAATGGCCTCATCGTAGCTATTTTGACCATATCTTTACAGGTACGGTTGGCATGTTCCAATCCTCTGAAGATATTGTGGAAGAAGTGGCAAATGGACTACATAATCTTGTTCCAGAAGGAACTGCACAATTATTCTTGCCTGCAACAATGGCACAAAACCAATTGGGCTTAAATAATATGGCGTTGCAATTCTTCTTGAATCAAAAGCGTGTAGAAGCTATTCGTGAATGGACTCCATTAGGGGCTTACGAAATTGTATATGGTAAGTACGATGTTAAAAAGATGCGCGTTGGCCTTCGTGAACGCGTAGGGGATGAGTGGAAAACAATTAACTATATTCCATTGCCTCATGGCGTATTTGCTCAATTACCGGTATTCACAGTATTAAATTATGGCTTGTCTTTACGCTCTATTTTGTTGCCAGGCGGTCAAACTGATGTAGCCTTAGGTCAAGATGGTATTTACTGTATCGACAGCCGAGTTTCTGCATTAGGACGTAATGCTCTTGTGGAAAGTGGCGCTTATTTCCTAACATTCAAACGTTACGCGGATCATGTAGATGTAGATATTACTACAGAGGCACCAGCAGAGGATATTTACTGGATGTTCCCAGATGCTGAATTGGCATATATGTGGTATGCATACTTCTGTAGTACTACGGGTCAAACATTGATTCAAGAGATTTCCATGCTCGTTCAAACAGATGAGTCTTTCGGCTATATGCTTAGCAGCGTGCGTCGCCGCGTATTAGATGTTAATAATGAAGCCCAATTAATTTCATCTGTACAAGCTGCTGATGAAGCCTATATCAAGGCTGTTACAGAAGCAACTACAAATTGGAAATCTACGGTAGATGAATTAGGTGCTCAAGTAATGCCTCCTACTACATCTATTGATATTGAAGACTATAGCGATTATAAAAACTAATTGTAAAAGTCCGATATTTAGTTTAAAATATATCGTATCCTAAAAAATATGAACTACTAAATATAGTAGGTATGAACCATACTACACAGATGTGTAAGAAAGGAGGACTGACTCATGGCAGTTATTAATTTTGAAATCTTCAAAGTTATTGGTACTTTATCTGAAGATAAAGACGGTTGGAAAAAACAATTAACATGTACTAGCTGGGGTAAATATAATCCTAAGTTTGACCTTCGCGCTTGGGATAGTGAATATACAAGTATGAAGAAAGGTATTACCCTTTCTTTAGAGGAGCTCATCGCATTGCGTGATATCCTTAATGAAAGTGACTTAGAGACCATCCTAGCTGAGTCTATTGAAGAAAAACAAGCATCCAAGGAATAGTATTGGCAACTTGCATTTGTACAAGTGTCATGCTATAATCTATAAGAATAATATTGATTGTCGGAAAGAGGTGTATAGAATGAAACAAGGTATTCATCCAGACTATAAAGAAGCTACAGTAACTTGCGGTTGTGGCAACACATTCAAAACTGGCTCTGTAAAAGAAGACCTTCGTGTAGACGTTTGCTCCAAATGCCATCCGTTCTTCACTGGTCAACAACGCGCAGCTCAAGCTCGTGGTCGTATTGAACAATTTAACAAACGTTACGGCAAATAATTTGTCATGTAATGTAGCATCTATGGGCAGGGCTATGAGCTCTGCCTCTATTTGTTTATGAGAGGAGCTCTTGTGAACACAGAACGTATTAAAAAGTTTGTCGGAGGACAAGCTGTTATCGAAGGTGTCATGATGAGGGGCCCTGGCGTTACAGCAACAGCTGTACGAGAGCCAGCAGGAACCATTGTAGTTCAAAAAGAGCCTACAAAATCTATTGCTGACACATATCCAATTTTGAAAAAACCATTTCTTCGGGGCTGTGTAGCTCTTTATGAATCCCTCGTAATTGGCATGAAGGCCTTGTCCTTCTCTGCTAAGGCCGCTGGTGATGAAGAGGAAGAAATGTCTAATAGTGAAATTGCCATTACTATGGTTATTTCCACCATCTTTGCGATAGCTGTATTTTTAGCATTGCCTACATTTATCGTGAAATTTATTCCTGGTGTACAGGATAATCATGTTGTATTAAATCTCATTGAAGGTGTCATTCGTTTAGTCCTTTTCCTACTTTATATTTGGGGGATTGGACTTACAAAGGATATTCAACGAGTTTTCCAATATCATGGGGCAGAGCATAAAACGATTCATACTTATGAATTAGACTTGCCTCTCACTGTAGAAAACGTTCGCAAACAAAGTCGCTTACATCCGCGATGTGGCACAAATTTCTTACTTATCGTTATGGTTGTAAGTATCTTTGTATTTGCCTTTTTAGGGTGGCCTAATTTGTTAGAACGTATCGTAAGCCGCGTACTTCTTATGCCAGTAGTGGCAGGTATTGCGTACGAGGTTATTCGTCTTGCTGGTCGTAGTGAGCATTCCTTTGTGCAAGCTCTTATTAAACCTGGTCTTGCATTACAATACATGACGACACGTGAACCAGAAGATGATCAAATTGAAGTAGCTATACGTGCTCTTGAAGAGGTTCGCCCTCCTGAGAGTGATGCTTATGAAGAGGAATAAACATGCTAGTAGATAAATTACAAGTTATTGAAGATAAATTTATGGACCTGGAGCAGCGCATCAGTGACCCTGAAGTGATTGCGCGCCAAGATGAATGGCGTAAATTAACACGTCAACATGCTCAATTATCTGAAACAGTGGAAACATTCCGTACTTATAAAAAAGTATTAGCTGGTATTGATGAAGCTATGGAAGTTATCGAAGATAAATCCATGGATGAAGAATTCCGTGAAATGGCACAAGAGGAATTGAAAGAGCTAAAACCTCAAAAAGAGGAATTAGAAGAGAAATTGCAAATTCTTTTATTGCCTAAAGACCCTAATGATGATAAAAACATCATCATCGAAATTCGCGGTGGTGCCGGCGGCGATGAAGCAGCATTATTCGCAGGCGATTTGTTCCGTATGTACACAAAATATGCGGAAAGCCAAGGCTGGCGTTGTGAAATTATCGATGCTAATGAACCAGAGCTTGGTGGCTTTAAAGAGGTTATTTTCTCTGTAGATGGTGAAAATGTATACTCTAAGATGAAATTTGAATCTGGTGTACATCGCGTACAACGTGTACCTGCTACAGAAACACAGGGCCGTGTGCATACATCTACCGTTACAGTAGCCGTATTACCAGAGATGGAAGATGTTGATATTGAAGTTAATGAAAAAGACTTGAAAATCGACACATATCGTGCTAGTGGTGCGGGCGGTCAGCATATCAATAAGACTGAGTCTGCTGTTCGTATTACACACTTACCTTCTGGTATTGTTGTGGCATGCCAAGACCAACGTTCTCAATTACAAAACCGTGAAAAAGCTATGCGTGTATTGCGTGCTAAATTGCAAGACCAAGCTGAACAAGAGGCTATTTCTAGCATGGCAGCAGACCGTAAGAGCCAAGTTGGTACTGGTGACCGTAGTGAACGTATTCGTACTTATAACTACCCTCAAGGCCGCGTAACAGACCATCGTATTAATTTAACATTGTATAAATTAGATGCTATTTTAAATGGCGATTTAGATGAAATCATTCAAGCCTTAAATGCTGCTGACCAAGCGGCAAAAATGCAGGAGGCTAATACAAATGTATAAGGAGATTTGGACAATCGGTCGTATTCTCCAGTGGACAGAGCAGTACTTTCAAAGCAAGGAGATGGATACACCTCGACTTGATGGGGAAGTACTGCTTTCTCACGTTTTAGGCAAGGATCGTATTTATCTATATACTCATTATGACCAACCGCTTATTCAAGAGGAACTCGATGCTTTTAGACCTCTCGTTCAAGAACGGGCCAAGGGTCATTGTGTAGCGGCCATAATTGGGGAAAAGGACTTTATGGGATTGACCTTTAAGGTTAATGATAAGGTGTTGATTCCACGACCTGATACGGAAACCTTAATTGAGCATGTACTAGGTGCGTACCCAAAAGATAGTAAGGTTCGTATCCTTGATGTATGTACAGGCCCTGGTACGATATTACTCAGTCTATTACACTATTTGCCGAATGCGTGTGGTGTAGGCCTTGAAATATCTACGGATGCCTTAACAGTAGCTGAGGAGAATAGGGAAAGATTTAACTTAAATAATCGTGTTCAATTATTAGAGTCCGATATGTTTTCTGCCTTAGATGGTAAAGCTGAAAAGTTTGACATCATCGTATCGAATCCACCATATATCCGTACAGGAGATGCTAAATTATTGTCTCAGGATGTATTAAATGAGCCTCATATTGCCTTGTTTGGTGGTGAAGATGGATTAGAATTCTATCGTATTTTAGCTAAAAAATGCGGTACATATTTAAAACCGCAAGGCCGTATAGCCTTTGAAATAGGTTACGATCAAGCTGAAGAGGTAAAGTCTTTATTAAAAGAAGCTAGTCATTACTCCAACATTCAGTGTATCGCTGATCTTGGTGGTAATAACCGTGTTGTAACCGCAGTATATGAGGGATAATATGGATACTCAAATTATTACAAATCCATCAGAACAAGAACTAAATATGCTTGCCAGTACATTGCGTAATGGTGAATTAGTGTCCATTCCTACAGAAACTGTATATGGACTCGGTGCTAATGGCCTTGATCCAGAGGCAATGGATAAAATCTATGCTGCGAAAGGTCGCCCTTCAGATAATCCCCTTATTTTGCATGTTCCTAATAGTGAAAGTATAAAACCTTTGGTAACAGCGGTTTCAAAGATGGCACAACTATTAATGGATACGTTTTGGCCAGGGCCATTAACGATTACATTGCCTAAATCTGATTTAGTGCCAGATCGTGCTACTGGTGGATTACCTCGCGTGGCATTGCGGTGCCCTGATCATAAGGTATGCCGTGCATTATTAGAACGCGCTGGTGTACCTATAGCGGCTCCTAGTGCAAATATATCTGGTCGTCCAAGTCCTACAACGGCACAAGATGTTTACCATGATATGAATGGCCGTATTTCCTATATTTTAGATGCTGGTCCGTGTACGATTGGTGTAGAATCAACTGTAGTGGAAGTACATGATGATAAGGTCATTATATTGAGACCAGGTGGAATTACAAAAGCACAACTTGAAACAGTTGTGTCTACGGTTGAATATGACACTGCTCTAGTTAATGCTACCACTAAGCCAAAGGCTCCTGGTATGAAGTATACGCATTATGCGCCTGATGCACCTATGACAGTTGTTGTAGGCAGTCCAGAGGGGATAGCATGCACTTTTAAAAAGCTTTCAGAAGGTAAAGAAGGTCCTATAGGTTGTTTGGTCAGTCATGAAACGTATGACCTGATTAAAGATGATATGCGCTTTATGTGCCATTGTTTTGGCCATCATGGTGATGCCTTATCATTAGGTCATGACTTTTACAAAAGCCTATTACATTTTAACGAAAATCATGTTACCTTAATCTTAGCAGAAGGTGTTAATGATGATGGTTTTGGCGTTGCTATTATGAATCGTATGGAAAAGGCATCTAGTCACCATATCATTTATAAGTAAATTTACTAGCATAAAAATGTCCACTGATAATAGAAATATGTCTTTACATATTGGATGAATTTGCTATAATGTATAAAGTAATCACAAAATGTGATTAAGTAAGGATGTTATTATGAATATTTTATTTGTGTGTACCGGTAATACTTGCCGTAGCCCTATGGCTGAAGGTATTACACGGGCCCTTGCAGCGGAGCAACATAAGGATGTGACGACTGTATCAGCTGGTCTATTTGCCGCTTATGGAGCAAAGCCAACTGAACAAGCTGTTGAAGCTATCCGTTCCATTGCAGATATTTCTGATCATGAATCGAGACCATTGACGATGGAACTCGTGAATGCAGCAGATCTTATCATTGGTATGACGAAGGATCACAAATCTGTACTACTTCGCCAATTCCCGTTTGAGGAAGGAAAAATCAAAACGATTTCCGAGTGGGGTGGTCAAGATGGTGATGTGACGGACCCATATGGATCTGATCAAACCGTATATAATCAATGTGCGGAACAAATTTATCACTTAGTAGAGGCCGGTCTTAGCTCAGTGCCTCAGAAGGCGTAGGAGATGAAATTATGAAAGTTGCAATCGGTTGTGATCATGGCGGATTACATTTAAAAGCATCCGTTAAGGAATTATTAAATGCATTGGGACATGAAGTAGAGGATTTTGGCTGTCATACAGCTGATTCTTGCGATTATCCTGATATTGCTGTACCTGTGGCAAATGCAGTCGTATCTGGGCAAGCAGACCGAGGTATTTTGATTTGTGGTACTGGTATTGGTATCGGTATTGCAGCAAATAAGATTGCTGGTATTCGCGCTGCTCTTTGTCATGATACATTCTCTGCTCATGCATGTCGTGAACATAATGACGCTAATATTCTCACAATGGGGGAACGCGTTATTGGTCCTGGCCTAGCTAACGATATTGTAGCCATCTTTATGGAAACAGAGTTCGAAGGTGGTCGTCACGCACGCCGTGTAGAGAAAATTAAAGCACTAGAGAAGTAATACATCATTACCTATATATATTCGTTTTGCACGAGGAGGATACTCATGAGTTTCTTAGAAAAACAAGACCCTAATATTCAAGCTGTTATCAATCAAGAATTAGCACGCCAACGCGATAAATTAGAAATGATCGCTTCTGAAAACTTTGTTTCTCAAGCAGTAATGGAAGCTCAAGGTAGCGTATTGACTAACAAATATGCAGAAGGGTATCCTGGTAAACGTTATTATGGCGGTTGTGAAAATGTTGATGTTATCGAAACATTAGCTATTGAACGTGCAAAACGCTTGTTCGGTGCAGAACATGCAAACGTACAACCTCACTCTGGTTCTCAAGCAAACTTTGGCGTGTATTTCGCATTACTACAACCAGGCGACACTATTGTGGGTATGAACTTATCCCATGGTGGTCACTTAACACATGGTTCTCCTGTTAACGTATCTGGTACATATTTTAATGTAGTACCTTACGGTGTAGATGCAGAAACTCAACAAATTGATTATGATGAGTTCCGTAAAATCGTATTAGAAGCTAAACCTAAATTGATTATTGCTGGTGGTAGTGCTTATAGCCGTCAAATCGACTTCAAAAAAATGGCTGATGTAGCTCATGAAGTTGATGCTATTTTCATGGTAGATATGGCTCACTTTGCTGGTCTTGTAGCAGCAGGTTTACATCCAAACCCAGTAGAATATGCTGATATCGTTACTACTACAACTCATAAAACATTGCGTGGCCCTCGTGGTGGCATGATTCTTTGCAAAGAAAAATATGCTAAAGCAATCGATAAAGCAATCTTTCCTGGTATTCAAGGTGGCCCATTGATGCATGTTATCGCTGCTAAAGCTGTTGCATTTGGTGAAGCATTACAACCAGAGTTTAAAGTATATGCACAACAAGTTATCGATAATGCAAAAGCATTGGCTGCTGCATTGCAAGAAAAAGGTTTAACAATCGTTTCTGGTGGTACAGATACTCACGTTATGCTTGTAGACGTACGCAATACTGGTTTAACAGGTAAAGAAGCAGAACATTTACTTGATGAAGTAGGTATTACATGTAATAAAAATACAATTCCATTCGATCCTGCTAGCCCATTTGTAACAAGCGGTATCCGTCTTGGTACACCAGCGCTTACAACACGTGGCTTACAAGTAAAAGATATGGAAGAAATTGCAGATATCATTGCAACTGTACTTAAAAATCCTGAAGATAAAGCAGTTCATGAAGAAGCAAGCAAACGCGTAGCAGCGCTTTGTGAAGCGTATCCATTGTACTAATCTTTGGATTAATCCATTAGACTTACATAAGGCTTAAATACAATAAAAGGGATGTGTATTATCACATCCCTTTTAATATTTTTATGGCATGATTTATGATTCTGTGATAGAGTAATTATGAAAGTTATATGGATACCAATAGGGTACGTATATTGTATTATAGGAGGACAGTCATGAAAGTTAATGTTATGACACATCCATTGATTCAACACAAAGTTACATTGATGCGTGATGCAGAAACAGGCTCTAAAGATTTTAGAGAATTACTTGATGAAATTACGATGTTGATGGGCTATGAAATTACACGTAGCTTACCATTAGAGGATGTAGAGGTTCAAACACCTTTAACTAAAATGACTGGCAAACGTATTGCAGGTAAAAAATTGGGCATTATTCCAATTCTTCGTGCTGGTTTAGGTATGGTAAATGGTATGCTTAACTTGATTCCAACTGCAAAGGTTGGTCATATTGGCTTATACCGTGATCCAGAAACATTAAAACCAGTAGAATACTACTGCAAGTTACCTTCTGATGTAGGTGAACGCGACTTCATCGTAACAGACCCAATGCTCGCTACTGGTGGTAGTGCTGCAGCAGCTATTACATTGCTAAAAGAAAAAGGCGCTAAACATATTAAATTAATGTGCTTAGTGGCGGCGCCTGAAGGTGTAGAAGCAGTAAATAAAGAACATCCTGAAGTTCCTATTTACGTGGCTGCCCTTGATGAAAAACTTAATGATCATGGTTACATTTTGCCTGGCTTAGGCGATGCTGGTGACCGTATCTTCGGTACAAAATAAAATAAACATATATAAACGACATAATTTAGGTACAAAGCTGTATAAAATCCCTAAATTATGTCGTTTTCTACGTATAAAGTCTTGAATAAAATTTACATAGGGTATACAATACAAATGTAAAAGTATTTTTTTATTTTAGGTGGGACGAATTTTGTTCACATGGGACGAAAAACGATTCATATAATCCCAACGGGTAAAGGAGGGACCCGATGAACGAGTTTCTAATGATATGTGAACGTATTGTTCCTGAAATCGTTAGCGTATTAAAGGAGCGATACAAAATATTAAACCACCTAGTTTATGAAGAACCTATAGGCCGTAGGACCTTAGCTACTGCAACGGACCTTCCAGAGCGAACCGTACGAAGTCATATTGAGTTAATGCGTGCTAATGGTCTTGTAGATATTTATAAACCAGGGATTTTTCTCACTGATGAGGGACATGCAATTGTTCCAAAGTTACGAAATTTTTTAAATGAATTAGATCGTATTAACGAGCTAGAACATCGATTGACTGAAGCACTTCATATCGATAGGGTTATCATCACTCCTACAGAAGGAACGTTGATGGTAAAAAAACTAGGCTTTGCAGCAGCAAAGTTATTACAGGAATTATTAGAACCGGACTCTGTAGTTGCCATCAGTGGTGGTAGTACAATGGCTGCAGTAGCTGAGGAGATGCCTGTATTACCATTTAATCCTATTGTTGTACCGGCCCGTGGTGGCGTTGGTGAGGTTGTAGAGTATCAAGCTAACGTAATTGCTTCGGTGCTTGCTGAACGACTTCGCGGTACCTATAAAATGCTCCATTTACCTGATGGACTTTCACAAGACTCATTGCATATGCTCATGACTTGCGAACCTCAAATTAAGGAAATTGGTGATCTTATCAGTAGGACTGACGTACTCTTGTTTGGTATTGGTACAGCTATGCGGATGGCGGATCAGCGCCATATAGCTGATGATGTGCGTAAGCAATTAGTAGATAATCATGCTGTTGGCGAAGCTCTTGGTCAATATTGCGATATAGATGGTAAGTTGATTTATTCCACTAATAATATTGGTTTATCACTTCCTGATGTTGCAAAAATTCCCAATGTGATTGCTGTGGCTGGTGGACAAGATAAATCGAGTGCCATTATTGGTGTTATGAGAGCTTGTCAAAAAGGCATACTAATCATCGATGAGCAAGCTGCAGAAGGTATGCGTCAATTGTTACAAATTTCAGCATTATAAATGAAGTTGGTAGTTAAATATTTTGTTAGAATATTTTTGTTATTAGGAGGATCTAACAATGGCAGTAAAAGTTGGTATTAACGGTTTTGGTCGTATTGGTAAATGTGTAGTACGTGCAGCGATTAATAATCCTGACGTAGAAGTTGTAGCAATCAATGCTACTGGCGATAATGAAGGTACTGCATTATTGTTAAAATATGACTCTGTTCATGGCACAATTCCTAATGAAGTAACATTTGATGATGACAATATCTATGTTGACGGTAAAAAAATCCGCGTATTCCATGACCGCGATGCATCTAAATTGCCTTGGTCTGAAGAAGGCGTAGAAATCGTTATGGAATGTACTGGTAAATACCGTGACGCAGAGGAAGCAAAAGTTCATTTGAATCAACCTACTGTAAAAAAAGTATTGATTTCTGCACCTGGTAAAAACGAAGATTTAACTATGGTTATGGGCGTTAACCAAGATATGTATGATCCTGCAAAACATCACATTATCTCTAATGCATCTTGTACAACAAACTGCTTAGCTCCATTTGCTAAAGTTTTATGCGATGAATTCGGTATCAAACGCGGTATGATGACTACAATTCATTCCTATACAAATGACCAAAAAATTCTTGATGCACGTCATAAAGACCCTCGTCGTGCTCGTGCAGCAGCAATGTCTATTATTCCTACAACAACTGGTGCAGCAAAAGCGGTTGCAAAAGTATTGCCTCAATTAAAAGGTAAATTAGACGGTTTCGCATTGCGCGTTCCTACTCCAGATGTATCTGCTACAGATCTTGTTTGCGAACTTGAAAAACCTGCTACTAAAGAAGAAATCAACGAAGCATTCCGTAAAGCAGCAGCTGGTGAATTAAAAGGTATCTTAGGTGTATCTGATGTGCCATTGGTATCTTGCGATTTCAGCTCTGACCCACGTAGCTCTATTGTTGATGCTGATTTAACTATGGTTATGGATGGTAACATGGTAAAAGTTGTTTCTTGGTATGATAACGAATGGGGTTACTCCGAACGTCTTATCGATATGGCAGCATTCGTAGCAAGCAAAGGCTTATAATCTGGAGGCTTTGATGAAACAAACAATCGATAATTTACAAGTAGACAACAAAACAGTATTTGTTCGTGTTGATTTTAATGTTCCTATGAAAGACGGTGTCATCACTGATGACACTCGTATTCGTAGTGCATTGCCTACTATCAATTATTTAATTGAAAAAGGAGCAAAGGTTATTCTTGCTTCTCATTTTGGTCGCCCAAAAGGGGAACGCAAACCGGAAATGTCTTTAGCACCATGTGCAAAACATTTATCTGAGCTTATCAATAAGCCAGTAGCATTTGTAGATGACTGCATTGGACCTAAGGTTGAAGAAGCTGTAAAAGCATTACAACCTGGCGATGTATTGATGCTTGAAAACTTGCGTTACCACAATGAAGAAACTAAAAACGATCCTGAGTTTGCTAAACAATTAGCATCTCTTGCGGACGTAGCTATCAACGATGCGTTTGGTGTTTCTCACCGTAATGCAGCGTCCGTAGTTGGTATTGCTGATTATATTCCTATGGCAGCAGGCTTCTTGCTCAAAAAAGAAATTGAAGCATTAAGTGCAGCGGTTGTACATCCTAAAACACCTATGGCAGCAATCATCGGCGGTGCTAAGGTAACAGATAAAATTTCTGTAATTTCTAATTTATTACCTAAAGTTGATGTCATGATAATCGGCGGCGGCATGGCTAATGCTTTCATTAAAGCGCAAGGCTGTAACATCGGTAGCTCCTTATTTGAAGAAGGTCAAGAAGCTATCGCTACAGACCTTGTTATGGAAGCACGTGTAGCAGGGGCTAAATTATTGACTCCAATCGATGCTGTAGTAGCTGATGCTTTCAGCAACGATGCTAATACTAAAATCGTTGATGTTGAAAATATTGAAGATGGTTGGATGGTTCTAGATATCGGCCCTAAAACACGTGAGCTATATGTAGAAGCATTGGCGCCAATGAAGACTATTATTTGGAATGGTCCAATGGGCGTATTTGAAATGGAAAACTTTGCAGCTGGTACAAATGCGGTAGCAAAAGCTGTAGCTGAATCCGATGCGATGACTATCGTTGGTGGTGGTGACTCTGTAGCGGCTATTGAAAAAAGTGGCTTAGCAGATAAAATTAGTCATATCTCCACAGGTGGTGGCGCATCCTTGGAATTCTTAGAAGGTAAAATCCTACCAGGTATTGCTGCATTGTCTGAGGCATAATATGAGAAAACCCATTATTGCAGGAAATTGGAAAATGAATGGCACCATTGCGTCTGGATCTATCCTGATCGAAGCGTTTAACAGCGTGTTACAAGATATGGAATTATCCTGTGATGTAGTTGTTTGCCCGCCTTTTACAGCTATTGAACGTGCTGTAGCATTAACACGTGATACGGCTATTGCAGTAGGCGCACAAACCATGGATTATCATGATGCTGGTGCATTCACTGGTGAAATTTCGCCACTTATGCTTACAGAGGTAGGCGTCAATTATGTTATCATTGGTCACTCTGAACGCCGTGAATATTATGGTGAAACAGATGAGACTGTAAATGCAAAAATTAAAAGTGCATTCCATCATAATTTGACACCTATTGTCTGTGTTGGTGAAAGTTTAGAACAACGTGAGTCCGGTCATACTCTTGACTGGATTACGTCTCAACTTAAAGGTGCTTTAGTTGATGTTCCTAAGGAACAAGTTAGCCAATTGATTGTTGCGTACGAACCAATTTGGGCTATCGGCACAGGAAAAACAGCAACTGCTGATCAAGCTGAAGAAGTATGTAAAGAAATTCGAGATTACATTCGTTCTTTATACGATGATGAGACTGCTGATGCTGTGCGCATCCAATATGGTGGTAGTGTTAAATCGGAAAATGCTCTTGAAATCCTAGGAGAACCTAATATTGATGGGGCACTCGTAGGTGGTGCATCTTTAGTAGTTGATGAATTTATAGATATTATTAAAGCGGCGAATCAAGTAAGCGCTTAATATGAGGTTAAAAATGGCTAAATTAAAGGCTCCCGTAATGCTAGTCATATTAGATGGCTTTGGCATGGGAGATCAATCAGATACAACCAATGCTGTAGTACAGGCGAAGCCGCACTGTTTTAATCAATTATGGGATACGTATCCCCATACAAAATTAGAAGCATCAGGGTTAGCGGTAGGCCTTCCAGAAGGCCAAATGGGGAATTCTGAGGTTGGCCATTTAAACCTTGGCTCTGGTCGCATTGTGTACCAAGATTTAACTCGTATTACTAAAGACGTTGAATCTGGCGAGTTTTATAATCGTCCTGTCATGCGTGAACTATATGATGAAGCAAAAAAACAAAGCTTACACGTTATTGGTTTAGTATCTGATGGTAATGTACATTGTTCCTTAGAACATATTAAAGCAGTTATCAAGGGTGCACATGATAATGGTATTGAACATGTATATGTACATGCATTGCTCGATGGTCGTGATGTAGCACCTCAATGTGCACAAGGTTATATCAAAGATTTAGAAGCATATATGGCAGAGCTTAATTGTGGTAAAATTGCCACCGTAAGTGGTCGCTATTATGCAATGGATCGAGATAATCGTTGGGACCGTGTGGAACTTGCTTACAATGCGATTGTACATGGTCAAGGTGAAAGCGCCGCATCAGCTTGTGAAGCGGTACAACAATCCTATGATAAGGATGCAGCTGATGAGTTTGTACTTCCTACAGTGATTGATGCTGAAGGAACTATTAAGAATGGTGACGCTGTTATCTTCTGTAACTTCCGTCCAGACCGTGGACGTGAACTTACAAAAGCTTTAGTATTGCCAGAATTTGATGGCTTTAACCGTGAACTGCTATCTTTGTATATGGCGACTATGACAAAATATGAAGATGGTTTGCCAGTACATATTGTGTACGAAAAAGACATCTTGTCAGAAACATTAGGCGAAGTACTCAGTGTAGGTGGCTATCGTCAATTGCGTATTGCCGAAACAGAGAAATATGCCCATGTGACGTATTTCTTCAACGGTGGTAAAGAGGAACCATTTGAAGGCGAGGACCGAATCCTTGTAAAATCACCTCAAGTGGCAACCTATGATTTACAACCTGAGATGAGCGCTTATGAAGTGACTGATAAGGTTGTACAAGCTATTCAAGATGAAACATATGACATGATTATCTTGAACTTTGCAAACCCAGATATGGTCGGTCATACAGGTAGCTTTGAAGCAGCTGTTAAAGCAGTGCAAGCGGTAGATACTTGTTTAGGTCGTATCGTAGAGGCTATACGCAGTAAGAATGGCCACTTGTTAATTACCGCAGACCATGGTAATGCAGAGCTTATGGTTAACCATGAAACAGGTAAGGTGCATACAGCACATACAACGAACTTGGTACCGTTAATTTTAATGAGTGATACTCTAAAATCGGCTACATTAGAATCTGGTAAATTATGTGATATTGCTCCCACATTATTAGACTTGGCTGGCATAGATCAACCAAAATCTATGACTGGTCATAGTTTGGTAAAAAAAGCATAATGTAGAGATTTTAGCTTTCACTATATTTATAGTTAATTAGAGTGATAAGCCTATATGGTTTAGCTCAATATATAATGATTGTCATATGACAGTCGTTCCGTTAGATTTTATGAGGTGAAGAAATGGCAGTAATTGAACAAGTCATTGCAAGAGAAATTTTAGATTCCCGCGGTAACCCAACTGTTGAAGTTGAAGTATGTTTAGAAGATGGCACTATTGCAACAGCAGCGGTTCCATCCGGCGCTTCTACAGGTAAGTTTGAAGCTGTAGAATTACGTGATGGTGATAAATCCCGTTACTCTGGTAAAGGTGTATTAACAGCTATCGACAATGTAAATGCTAAAATCGGTCCTGCCATTATTGGTTATGATGCGACTGAACAAGTAGCAATCGATAACTTGATGTTGAAATTAGATGGTACAGACAATAAATCTAACCTTGGTGCTAATGCAATTCTTGGTGTTTCTATGGCTGTAGCTCGTGCAGCAGCAGAATCCTTAGATTTGCCATTATTTGCATACCTTGGCGGTTTCAACGCAAAAGAATTACCAGTTCCTATGATGAACATCTTGAACGGTGGCGCACATGCAGATAATAACGTAGATATTCAAGAATTTATGATCATGCCTGTAGGCGCAACTTCCTTCGCAGAAGCTCTTCGTAGCTGTGCAGAAGTATATCATACATTGAAATCTGTACTTCATGATAAAGGCCTTAGCACTGCCGTAGGTGATGAAGGTGGCTTTGCACCAAACTTGGCATCTAACGAAGAAGCATTAGAAGTCATTTGTGAAGCTATTAAAGCGGCTGGTTATGAACCTGGTAAAGACTTCAAATTAGCTCTTGACTCTGCATCTTCCGAATTCTATGAAGATGGCAAATACAATTTAGCTGGTGAAGGCAAAGTTAAAACAGCTGCTGAAATGGTAGAGTTCTATGAATACTTAGTAGGTAAATACCCAATCGTATCCATCGAAGATGGTCTTGCTGAAGAAGATTGGGATGGCTGGAAATTGTTGACAGAACGCCTTGGTGATCGCGTACAACTTGTTGGTGATGATTTATTCGTAACTAACACAAAACGTTTGGCTCGTGGTATTGAGCTTGGTGTAGGTAACTCCATTCTTGTAAAAGTTAACCAAATCGGTACTTTAACAGAAGCATTCGATGCTATGGAGCTTGCTAAACGCGCTGGCTATACATGTGTAGTATCTCACCGCTCTGGTGAAACAGAAGATACATTTATCGCTGATATTGCGGTAGCTGTAAATGCTGGTCAAATTAAGACAGGTGCACCTGCTCGTTCTGAACGTGTAGCAAAATATAACCAATTGCTTCGCATTGAAGAAATGTTATACGAAACAGCTCAATATAAAGGTAATGACGTTTTCTATAATTTAAAATAAGATACGTTATATCTAATAGTCCAATAAGGGCGTCCTTCGGGGCGCCTTTTTTGTATGCCTATAATACAAAAGTTTTCGCTTCGTGGATTTTCAAAAATAAAAGAGGAATTAAAGATGTGATGTCGAACCATATAACGCCATACGCTAGTGTGAGGTAAAAACATACCGCAAGGTATAGGAGGTGACCATGTATGTAGATGTAACATTAGACGATATTATTCTGTATGCATTAGCGCATCATGTCAGCGATATTCACTTTGATCCAACTAAAAGTGGTGTACAAATTAGATTACGACAAGATGGATTGTTACAAACGCATATGACTATATCAAATGAAGAGGCAGAACTTATTATTAACCGTATCAAGGTATGTAGTACGTTAGATATTAGTGAAAAGAGATTGCCTCAAGATGGTCGTTGGGCATGGAGTTATAAGGATACATCGGTAACAATGCGCGTATCCACATTGCCTAGTCTATATGGTGAGACATTAGTCTGTCGGCTCATGGGTAACGAAGGAAGTCATAAAGATCTAAAAGCGTTAGGTATGCGTGCAGATATTTTTGATCATATTGAACAGCTATTAAAACGTCCTTATGGATTGTTACTTATCTGTGGACCTACGGGAAGCGGCAAGACTGCAACCTTATATGCGATGCTCCGCATGTTAAATTTAGAGGAAACCAAACTTATCTGTCTTGAAGATCCTGTAGAGGCAGAAATTAAAGGGGCTATCCAAATTGGTATCAACGAAAAGATTGGATTTACCTTTGCAAAGGGATTAAGGTCTGTGCTACGACAAGATCCAGATACGATTATGATTGGTGAGATTCGTGATAAGGAGACAGCAGAGCTAGCTGTTAAATCAGCATTAACCGGTCATCGCGTATTATCCACCATTCATACTAATACAGCTATAGGCGTCGTAACGCGGCTTATGGATATGGGGGTAGAACCATATTTAATACGCGCCACCTTAATGGGGGCTATTGCACAGCGTCTAGTTAGAAAATTTGATGGTACATCGTATCACGGACGGACTGCTCTGTTTGAATACCTAGAGATACCTGTAAATTCGGCTCAGTGGGATCAATTAGAGGCACATGTATTACTGTCCTTAGAAGATTCTGCCCGTGAAGCCGTAGCTCAACATGTTACATCTATAGAGGAGGTGCATCGTTGTGGACTCATGCTGTAATAGTGAAAGTTTAGAAATTATTGTTGAAGAGGCTATACACTTATCTTCAACAGATATTCATCTACAATGTGGTGAGCCTATCTATTTGAGACATGGTGATGGATTAAAGGCTACTCAATTTGTATGTACCACTACGTTGATTGAAGATATTTTGAGACGTTGTGGTATAGCATCGTATGAATGGCAATCTCTTGATGAAGCTTGTTCCTGTTGTGGCGTACGTATTCGTGTTCATCTGTATCGAGCTAATCAAACTATATGTGGCACATTGCGCTTATTGTGTCATCAACAACTTAAACTGGATGATAATAGTGAAGGTCAACTGCTACAAAAATTATGTGAATCTCATGATGGTTTATTGCTCGTCTGTGGTCCTACGGGCAGTGGTAAAAGTTTTACCTTAGCTTGCTGTATTGATTATATAAATCAAACAATGGAGCGTCACATCATCACCTTAGAAGACCCCATCGAATTTGAGTTTAAACCTAAGAAATCGTTAATTCATCAACGCCAATTAGGTGCAGATATAAAGAGCATGTCTGACGGTATTCGAGATGCATTGAGGGAGGATCCAGATGTCATTATGGTAGGGGAACTTCGAGATCGAGAAACCTTAGAGGCTGCTCTTCATGCAGCCGAAACAGGTCATCTTGTGATGGCAACCATGCATACACAGCGGGCTGTAATGGCTGTTCACCGCATGATTTCATTATTCCCTGGAGAACAACAAGAGGAGGTGCGTAGTCAAATATCACAAGTGCTACGTGCCGTTATATGTCAACGGCTCCTTCGATGGAATAAAAAGTTCATTACCATCCGTGATATTTTGCTAAACACACATGCGGTAGCGAATTTGATACGTACTCGTAAGGAACCACAAATCATTTCTATTCAAGAAACACAACTACCTATGAAAACACTAGAGATGGCCGTACGAGATGCGAAGGTACAATATGGCGCTCAGCAACAACTACATACATTATTGGATCAACAATTATCGTAGGTGAAGGTATGGAGGCTTATGAATATGTCGTAAAAGATGAGAATAACGAAACGATAAAAGGTTTAATATGGGCGGATTCAGAACAGGAGGTTGGCACACGGTTAAAACGAGATGGCTATAAGATTTATAAAATCACTTTACAAGTAAATAAGAAGAAACATAAGTGGAATCATACTATGGTGGTAGATGTAACCTATCAATTAGGACTACTCATCGAATCTGGCGTGCCTTTACGACGAGCATTACAGTTATTATGTCATGGAAAGCGTGGCCTTTTGTATACAGCCTTATATGAATCGATTGAGCGAGGTCAAACGTTATCTCAAGCATTGCGAAGTGAAGGTTGCCCTGCCATTGCACTGGCTTTATTGGAAAGTGGAGAGGCTGCAGGTACATTAGGAGAAAGCTTGCAATATATATCACGTCACTATGATTGGGAGCGACAGCTGCGGCAAAAGGTTATCAGTGCTATTTCCTATCCATTATTTTTACTTCTATTAATGAATATCTTTTTTCTTGTTACCATCTTGTTTATTATTCCATCCTTTGAAAAGGTTTTTACCACTATGCATATAACATTACCAATGATGACACGAGCCCTCTTTGCATTAGGACAAGGGTTAAGAGCGCATCCTATATTGGTGGTTGCATTGCATTGTGTAGCTCTCGGTTCTATGACCTATGCATATCGGCAATATAGTATTAAGCGTAAAGTACATCGTTGGCTTTGGCAGTTGGCTCACCAATACCAATGGATGACCTGTATTTACTATACAAGTATGCTAAAAGTTTGGGCACTTTTGTTAGATTCTGGAATTTCTATTATTCACACTATGAATATTACAAGACCTTTATGGGGCAATATGTATGGTGTCGAATGTAGTGAAAAGGTAGAGGCAAAATTATTATCAGGCCATTCTTTTGAAGAGAGTCTGAGAACTGAGAATATTGGAAATTCCTTTATATGGCAAATGATCTCTATTGGAGAGGAAAGTGGGGAACTCGTAAAGATGTTAGAACATTGTGGACATTATTATGAATCTATACTTTCAAAATATATTGCCCGTCTTGAGAGACTATTAGAACCAATTTTATTGACCTTGATGGGGATTGGTGTAGCCGTTTTGGTTGTGTCTGTTATGTATCCGTTGTTTACGTCTATTGCTAAATTGGGAGGGCAGTAGGCATTGTTATCAAGCTATTTTACAGAATTAATAATGATAAAAGGAGGATATTATGAGTTCTGTTATGCACCTAGTTAATGGATTGAACCATAGATTAGAAATATGTGGTCAATGGATTGTAGACCATCTACATATTAATCATGTTCGAGAAAACCTTAAAAAATCGAGAAACGGTGGATTTACCCTTGTAGAATTGATGGTTGTCGTTGCAGTTATTGCTATATTAGCGGCTATCGCAATGCCACAATTTCTATCTGCCGCTGATCGAGCGCGAACTGCGAAGGAAACAGCAGATATTCAAATTATTAAAAATGCAACACAGCTCTATATGATCGACAAGAATGTAGATACACCGCCAACTGTAGAAAACCTATATAAAGAAGGTTATCTTACAGAACATGTTAAAACTGCAAAGGATAAGGAATATACCATTACTTATGAAGCGGTTAATGGTGGCACTGCGAAGTCAGTTGTAGTTAAAGCTCCTGATGCACCTTAAACGTCACCGTTATCTAGTACTTACTATTTAATACTTAACACTTAATACTTAATACTTAATACCTAATGCATAATGCATAATGTGTATGTATTAATGATAGGAATGTAAATTTATATTTGCATTTACATATGTAGTTATATTAATAGCTATACAGTAGTTATATTTACATTAATATATGTACAGTTGATTTTAGGAAGGACAAGGTATGAAAGGGACACATTATGTGATAGCACTGATCGTGTATATAGCATCCATAGTATTGCCTATTATAATTTCATCACGAGCAATATCCTTTATTCACGTTGCTTTGTATGCTGTATTTTCACTCATCATCATAGCAGGTGCTACCATCGATATGCATTACTATATATTGCCTGATGAAGGGGCGTTAGTGCTTGTTTTAGGTGGTATAGTGTATAGCTTTATAAATGATAAGTCTATGCTTATAACGATTATAAGTGTTATGAGTGTAGGTGCTATTACATATGGACTTCGTCTTATTAGTCATAAAGGTTTTGGACTAGGCGATGTGAAATGGTTTTCTGCTATTGCCATGTGGCTTACGCCGTGGGAGATTGTATGTTTCTTTTACGTAGCCTTTTGTGTTGGTTCTCTCTATCTCTTACTAACAAGCTATCGTAATCGATACATTCCATTTGGTCCCTTTCTATGCTTTGGTGGTTGGTGTGCCTTACATGGCGGATCCTATATGGAGGTGTTGTACCAATGGTTAAGGCACAACCTATACATCATCAGTACGGTTCTTTGTTAGCTGAGTGGATTATTGCGATTAGCTTATTTTTACTTCTTATTTCTATGTCATTGCCTATTGTAACAACGCCTAGCCGTTACACTCTAAATGGAAGTACTGAAGAAGTAGTATATATGTTAAAAAAGGTTCAACTTTGGTCTATGCTTGGGCATAAGTCTAATGGAAAAGGGCGTATGTTATTCATATTAAATAAAGATAGTTATACCTTAGAGGAGGATGCTCATCATCATACAGTTAATATATCCTTACCTGCAGGGATTGAAAACGTACAACCCTTAACGGTTATCTCTTTTTCTTCTCTAGGATTACCTTATGATGGCACGGAACTTATTTTACGAGATCGAGAAAGTGGTGAGAGAAATCGTATATGGATATCTGTACAGACGGGACGTATTCGATGGGAAGAAGTCCATTAAGGGCTTTATGTATGGAGATGCCTTAGTATCAACAGCTATTATTATGTTTATCTTGCCTATTATATTATCTGTATTTTGGATGGCTACCTTAACAATTTATAAGGCTTACTATTGGGATCATATATTACAAGACACCATAACATATGTAGAGGAAAGTAAGTCTATGTATTATCAAACGGGTCATATTCAAGAAGGTATACATAACTCTCAATTTATTATGAGTCCCAGTGAATCTATTACTTATAAAACACATGTAGATCCTATCGTAGAAAATGGCATTGTCCTACAACGATTAACTGTGCAGGCCATAGATAATGAATCTATTGTGTATACCTTATCTCTCGATTTGGAGGAAATACGGTGAGAGCTCATGATACACAAAGAGGTTTTATTTTGTATTCCACACTCATCAGTATAACTATTTCTACTATCGTTTTAACCTTATTGTTAGGCATAGTTTTTTATGGGGTTATGTGGAATGCAAAATTAGTTGATAACGTAGCTATGATGGAGGATGGTCGTTATACGCGGCGTATGGTGGTGGCTCAAATCATATGGAATCCTGTACAGATAACGGTAGAGGATCGAAATAGGACCTTATATATTCACGACACTAAGCGGACTACACTAACATTACAACGCCATGCTCTCTATAGGAAGCTTACAGATGGCAGCTTACAACCTGTTAGCGGTAGCCGTATTATCGGCACAAAGGATAAACGAAATATTGGATACACACAAGAACATCCATTTAGTATGGATGAGAGTGGAGCAGTCCATATGCGCTGGTATATAACGAATCGATTTACTGGTGATAAACAATATACTGCTGGATATGGAGGCTTAGCGATATATGAAGTCGCTATAGGCCAAAGTAGTATATATGATTGGTATAAAGATAATGGGGAAACAAGTCATGAACATGGGAGCCCATAATGCTGGGTTTATTACATATGTAGCCATATTTACAATGTCCTTTTTATTAGTATTGGCCTTTATGGGATTGCGTATTGGTCAAATTTGTGAAAGTAATGCAGTAGATGAATTGCATTTAGAAGAGGCTCATTATGCAGCGCAAAGTGGAGCACATTGGTTTGTAGGATACTGTAAGGCTGGTAATACTTGGGACTTTCATGAAAAGCTAATTGTAGCTGACGATGCGGATGTAGAAATTACCATTGAGGCCGATCCATCCCATGACAATCCTCGTCACGTTATGAGTTATGGAAAATTGAAACATCAGGAAATAGTAAGTCGTGTACATATGTATGTGACAGTAGATACAGATCATACTATGCATGTTATGAAGATAAAACCATATTGAGGTGAATCTATGAAACGGAAAAAGAAAATACATACTGGTGTATGTATTACAGATGAACGTATTGTATGTGTGACAGCTCATGTAGAAAATAAAACGATGGTCATTACCGATGCATTGGAAATGAAACGCAGTGCATCTATAGATGAGGATGTTAGAAAATTTATAGAAATGTATGATTTAGATGATGGAGCTTACAGCATGGTAGCTAATATTGATACACAAATGCATGTAGCACCTTATGATCCTCACGATTTTGATATGAAGGAGTTCATCAAATGGAATGTAGAGGATTACTTTACCTTTGATGGCGACAGTTTCCAAATGGATGCATGTCGTCGAGAATATCCAAGACATAATTACCATATGTTTATGGTTGCTGTAGAGCGTCATTCATTAGAACTTTTAAAACAAGGTATACGAGACACCTATGCACCGGTGGATGTAATCGATTTCTGGCCTATTCCTATTTGTTACAGTTTGATGCGGCGTAGTGGGACAGTAACAGGTGTCGTTGAGAAGGACCATCTACATTTATGGCTATGGTGGAATGATATATGTATTCAAGAACGGATTGTCCCTATTAGTAGCAGTGATGTATCAGAAGCTATGGAGGTGCTAGAATCTAGGCTGCAAGAATTTGGGGTAGATGAAATACAAGGAATTAAGCTGTATGGGTTAGACCGATTAACCGATGAGGAACAAAAGGATATGGAAGCCATTATTTCTATATATGGAGAAACAGAGTATATTCCATTATTATTCTTAGGGCGTGGTCGCAATCGATGTAAACAAGGACAATTAGATTGGGATATGGCCATTGGTATGGCCGCAAGGGGGCTTAAATGGATTGGCTTGGGATGGTAGATATATTAATCTAATGCCTCGATCGTTACGTTGGCATAGTTTATGGCATAAATATCGTTATTATCTATATGGTATGAGTATTGTATACGGAATAGTAGGATTAATAGCTATAGGTTGGTGTTGGTCTGGTTATAAACAGTATAAGACTGAAAAGACAGAACTATTGACGCTATTGGAAAATTCGCAGTATCAATTAATTGGAAAACAGTATGAAGATATAGCATCAGTTAAAAATAAAATACTTAAGAATAGTTCTGGAAAAAATAAAGAAACTATTTTTCAAAATACTATCGTTTTATATATCCTTGATATAGCTATGGAGCAAGGAATTAGTTTACAACACCTTAACATAAAGGATGAACATATTAGTGTAGATGGTATAGGCCATAGTGATGAAGCATGCCGTAAATTTATAGCTAGTCTTCAACAAAGGTTAATTGGAATGGATTGTCATGGAACAGTTAAAGCAGATCAAGGTATATATACATTCCATATGGAAGGATCTAAAGGAGAGCACAACACATCCAGTAGAGAAGATAGTAATGATGATACTAATGTGGGGTATCATCATTAGTATTTCACTATATGGGTATATTAGCTTCGATTACAAAGCGACTCATTTGAAAGAGCGACAAGAAAACTATATTATCCAAATGCAGGCTAAGTCAGATTATATTGTATCTAAGGAAGCAAAATTACTAGCGTCTTTTACAGAAAACAAGCTATCAAACACGAGTTCTAATACTAGTATTTTTGAGTCTTTGCAAGGAGAACCATTAATGATTGTTAGTACTGATGAGCATGAAGGTGTATTAGAATTAAATTTATTAGGAAGTACAGAACGCCTTATCAACTGGATTAATACTGTTGAAGCAAAAGACCCTTCACGCCGTATAGAAATCGAGGATATAGAACGGAAAGGCAATGTAGTGTATGTACATTGTGCAGTAAAACCGACTATGAGGCCTTAATATATATTCTTATATAGTAATATTAATAGAGACAGATTATAGATCGTTATTCTATAGTCTGTCTTTGTTTTTATTGCATTTTATAGTACAATGAAGGATATGAAATAATAAGGGGCACATAATACATGATAATAAAACGAAATATTATGCTCATCGGTTCTATGGGGAGTGGCAAGAGCCATTTCGGTCGTAATCTTGCGGAACGCAAGGGATGGCAATTTGTAGATACCGATCGCGTATTAGAAGGTCGTTTTGGGTTGCCTATTGCTGAAATATTCAAGAAAATTGGGGAAAAAGCATTCCGACGTGCAGAAATGGATGTACTGAAAAAGGTTTGCTTATATCACGAAGCAGTCATCTCCGTAGGTGGTAATTTTCCCATTGAACATCGCACATTAAAGGTATTGAAGAAATATTCTTATATCATTGGTATCCGGGCTGCACAATTTCGCATTGTGAGCCGTGTGAATCGCCGTATTGGGAAACGGCCAACCATGGATTATAACAATGTTCATGCCTTTGTACATGCTATGATACAATCCTGGAAACCAGTGTATAAGCAGTGTGATTTTGTACTAGATACAACAAATGGTCGGACCTATGATTTTATGCAACGTATTGAGGATGAGTTAGTTACCTCAGGTGTTCAATTTAAAGCAAGACGTCAACCCAATGATACGGAAAATAGAGATGGTAAACAGCCAGCTCAAGAATTACAATTTAATAATTCTCTAAGAAACAAACTAGATAATTCTGGATTATCTAAAACACAACGCTTTAATAAAAGGATTTCTAACGATACAGAAACTAAACAGATAGTCTTGAAAAAAGAACCTTCTGATAAGGTGGCATCTTATAAAGCGGGTAATGACAAACGCCGCAAACATAAGAAATCTAATCAAGCGGTTACAGGACATAAGACAGAAACTATATCCAAACAACGTACACCACAAGGGGGTAATGGATATGAGAAGAATCGCAATACTAACAAGCGGCGGAGACGCACCTGGAATGAACGCCGCCATAAGAGCGCTAACTAGAAAAGCCATTCATGAAGGCTTTGAAGTTTTCGGTATTGAACGTGGCTATGTAGGTATTATGGAAGAACAATTTGTTCCTTTAGCAAACCGTTCTGTAGGTGGCATTATTACTCAAGGCGGTACCATGCTAAAAACAGCTCGTTTTCCTGAGTTTCAAAATGAAGATGTTCAGCGTAAAGCTTACGATATTTTGAAAGCCCATAGCATTGACCACCTTATTGTTATTGGTGGCGACGGTTCTATGCGAGGCGCTACGAGTTTAGCTAAGCTTGGCATGTCTACCATGACAATTCCCTGTACCATAGATAATGATATGGGTGGCACTCAATATACGATAGGATTTGATACGGCGCTCAATACTGTAGTTGATGCGGTTGGAAGAATTCGTGATACATCTAATTCCCATGAACGCGTAGCCATTGTAGAGGTAATGGGACGTAAAGCAGGTCATATTGCGCTTAAAGCGGGTCTTGCCTGTGGTGCAGAAATTGTACTCGTTCCTGAAAAACCTATGCCTTTACATGAGGTCTGTCGTCATTTGAAGGAAACACAAATCCGTGGTAAAGAATATAGTGTGATACTCGTTGCTGAAGGTGCTTACAATAGTGGAGAAGTAAAATCCTTTATTAAGGAGCATACGGAATTTGATCCTAGTTTGACTGTATTAGGATATTTACAACGCGGCGGAGGTCCTTCTGCATTCGATGCTATTTTAGCGGCACGTATGAGTGAAACTTGTATTGAGTTATTGATGAACGGTACTGATAATCGACTAATTGGATATATTGATGGTCACATTCGTGCTATTTCTTATCAAGAGGCTGAAAGTCTTCTATTTCCTATTAATGAAAAGGATTATACATTATTATCCATTTTAAGCAGTTAAAAATATAATGACCCGCAAGGGTCATTTTCTTTTATCATCAATTATTCATTAATGAAATTATATTGCATAAAAGTAATTGGTACTGTATAATTTAAAAATACTAATAGTATTGTTAGGAACGATACATGTTGTGCCAATATCTTCATTTTAATATAAGGAGATTATAATGAAAGAATTTTTGCAAAAGCATCGTAAGCGCATTATTGCAGGTGCTGTTGTTCTTTGTGTTCTTGGTGGTGGTACATACTACTACATGCATAGCGAAGGTTCTAAGCAAACACAAAACTTATATACTACTGGTAAAGTAGAAAAGGGTGATGTAAAAACTAGTATTAGCGCAACTGGTACTATTAACCCTGTAAATTATGTAGACGTTTCTACGAATGTGGCTGGTAAGCTTGAAAAAGTTTTAGTAAAAGAGAATGATCAAGTTACGGCTGGTCAAGTTATCGCTTATATTGATACACGTCAATTACAAGCCTCTGCAGATGATGCACGGGCTGCATTAGCTAAGGCAGAACTTGATATGAATCGTTATAAAGCATTAGCCGACCAAAATGCTATCGCTCAACAAACCTATGATGATTCTGTAACATCTTATGAACGTGCAAAATCTACGTATGACCGCGCAGCAGCAGATTTAAGCGATGCTACAATTACAGCACCAATGTCTGGCACTGTTATAGGCACTCCATTGAAAGCTGGTCAAACTATCAGTACCGGTATTTCTACACAAATGATTATCGCTACTATCGCAGATTTAAGTAACTTAGAAATTTACTTAACAGTAGATGAAACCGATATTGGTAGTATCAAACAAGGTGCTAAAGTAGAATTTACTGTAGACTCTAAACCGGGTGAAACTTTCACAGGCTACGTATCTGAAATCGCAAAAGGTACAAAAGGTAACATGGGTGCTACAAGCAACAGTGTTGTGTACTATACTGTAAAAGTTCAAATTCCTGAAAATATTTCCAACAACTTCTTACCATCTATGACGGCTCGTGCAACCATCTTTGGTGAAGATATTAAAAACACATTGGTAGTACCGCTTACTGCTGTGCGTACAGATAAGCAAGGTGAATACGTATATGTTATTAAAGATGGTCAACCAGTACGTACAGCTGTTTCTACAGGTGTAACTGGGGATACTAACGTACAAATTTTAAAAGGTTTATCTGAAGGTGATGAAATCATCGTAAGTGGTGATGTAACGGCACCTAAGAATAATAGCCGTGGACCATTCTAATAGTAGGTGAATATGAATCAAGCAGTAATCGATATACAAGGGATTACGAAGACCTATGTAAATGGTAAATTATCGGTGCCTGTTTTGCATGGTATCGATTTACAGGTCAATAAAGGCGAATTCGTATCTATTATGGGTCCTTCTGGTTCTGGTAAGTCTACCTTTATGAACATTCTTGGCTGTTTAGACAGACCAACGACAGGTTCATACCGCCTTAATGGCGATGAGGTAGCTACCTTATCCGATGATGAATTGGCCTTTGTACGAAATAAACAAATAGGCTTTGTATTCCAAAGTTTTAACTTATTAACAAAATTAACAGCCTTAGAAAATGTAGCGCTCCCTATGATTTATGCAGGGATGGATAAAAAATCGCGTAATGAACGAGCTGCGGCACTATTATCTTCCGTTGGTCTTGGTGAGCGTATGGATCACTTGCCATCGGAGTTGTCTGGTGGTCAACGTCAACGTGTTGCTATTGCTCGTGCACTGGCTAATAATCCTGCTATCATCATGGCCGATGAACCGACAGGTAACCTTGACTCCAAGTCGACTATCGATGTTATGAATATTTTTAGAGGCCTTTACGATGAAGGGCGAACTATAATCCTTGTTACTCATGAACCGGAAATTGCAACCTATGCAAGTCGCAATGTAGTATTGCGTGATGGTTTAATTGTAGAGGATTCCCAAAATCTTAATATGACGCCTGTACAGGAGGTGCCACATGTATAAAGAGAGTTTCTTAATGGCATGGGCATCCCTCATTGCTAATAAAATGCGATCCATTTTAACCATGTTAGGCATTATTATCGGTGTAGCTGCCGTAATTGCCTTAGTATCTATTGGTAATGGTGTAAAGCAAGATATCCAAAATTCTATTTCTAGCTTAGGTTCTAATCTATTAATGGTTATGCCTGGTGCACCACGTACACCGGGGGTTCGTCCTTCTGCAGGATCTATGAAGTCTTTAAAGGTTTCTGACTATGAAGCTATTTCAAAGTTAGATGGTGTTAAAGCAGCTAGTCCCATGACAAATGGCTCGTATGTAGTGATTTATCAAAATAAGAACTGGACTACTTCAGTATCTGGTGTTAGCTATAACTATTTAGATGTAAACAATTGGTCTATGAAATCCGGTCGATTCTTGTCTGAAAAGAATGTACAGAATCGTGAACGCGTTGCAGTCGTAGGTAAAACAGTTGTGAAGAATCTATTTGGTGATGAAGATCCAGTAGGTGCTGAAATTCGTGTCAAAAATATTCCGTTCCGTATCATTGGTGTTCTTAATAGTAAGGGCAGCGGTGCGATGGGTAATGACCAAGATGATATGGTAATTATTCCATATACTACAGCTATGGAACGGGTAGAAGGTGTTGATTATCTCCGTATGATCTACGTGGTAGGTAAGGATGAAAGTGGTATCGATCGTTTACAATCCGATATTGAAAACCTATTGCGTGTACGACATGGTATTAAAGATACAAACCTCGATGATTTCAATATCCAAAACATGAACTCCATCATGGAAACTATGGAGGAAACAACAGGTACGTTAACATTATTCCTTGGTGCTGTAGCGGCCATTTCCCTTGTAGTTGGTGGTATTGGCATTATGAATATTATGCTCGTATCCGTAACTGAACGGACAAGAGAGATTGGGGTACGTAAAGCGCTGGGCGCTACTTATAGTGTTATCGTTACACAATTCCTCATCGAAGCTGTTGTTATCAGTTTGATGGGGGGCATTATAGGGATTATACTCGGCATAGGCTCATCTAAGCTGATTGGCATGGCTTCGGGCATGAGTACAGTTATATCTATACCAACGATTGTAATGTCCTTTGCCTTCTCTATGGCAATAGGTTTGATCTTTGGTATTTATCCAGCTCGTAAAGCGGCTAAACTTAATCCAATTGATGCATTACATTATGAATAATCCTTAGTTGTAGATGCGTTTTCTTAAGAACATACTACATAATTAGATAGAGTTATTCGCATATGGTGCGTTGCATGATACAATATGTATGATGTAACGCACCATTTTTATATGTTTGTATTGAATTTTGATATATAACTAGAGAGATTTTCATACAGGTAATGTAATAGACTTAGTATTTAGATTGGTTAATCTATGGGTGTGTATATAGAATGGAGAACCTTATGGCTACAACATTGTTAGAATATTTCAACGAATTACGAGATCAGAATCCATTTTCTTGGGTAAAAGATTCTGAGATTACAGCGGTTGAACCAGGTCATGCGGAAATGACCTTGCAAACTAATGAAACAGAGTACTGCAATTTTAGAGGGGATTTGCATGGCGCTGTTTGTATTGGCTTAGCAGATAGTGTAATGGGAACAGCTTGTTTTACATTGGGCAAATCTGTGAGCACCATTGATCTTAATGGTAACTATGTGAAAGCTGTTAAAGGCGGTACCGTATTGCGTGGTGTAGCTAATGTAGAGCATAGTGGTAAAACAACCATGGTTGCCACAGCTCGTATTTATAATGAATTAGGTGAACTAGTTCATTTAGCACGCGGTACATTTTTTGTACTAGAAGAGAAGCCATTACCTGAATTACCATGGCGTTTTATTGAAGAAGACAACCCTGATTTGGTATAATATAGGTTAGACTTTTAAATATAGGAGGATGCTTTAATGGAACAAGAATTACAACGTCTTAAGGCAGAAGCCCTTGAGGCTATCAAAGGCGCTGCTGATCAACAAGCGTTGCAAGATATACGTGTAAAATATCTAGGTAAAAAAGGTGAGGTAACAGCATTACTAAAAGGTCTTGGTAAATTATCTCCTGAAGAACGCCCTAAGGCTGGTGCTCTTGTTAATGCGGTTCGTGAAGTATTAGAGGCTGAAATTGATGCCGTTAAAACTCGTATGGAAACAGAAGAGTTAAATGCTCGCTTAGAACAAGAACGCATCGATATTACATTGCCAGGTCGTGCACAAAAAGCTGGTCATATCCATCCATTAACTAAGGTTAATGAAATGATTGAAGACTTCTTCATGAAAATGGGGTATACCGTTGAAGAGGGGCCAGAAATTGAACAGGATTACTTTAACTTCGAATGCTTAAACTTGCCTAAAGACCATCCTGCACGTGATATGCAAGATTCCTTCTATATTACAGAAAACTTCTTATTGCGTACCCATACATCTCCAGTACAAGCTCGTACAATGCAACGTCATGAGCCTAACAGCCCAATCCGTATGATTGCGCCTGGTAAGGTTTATCGTTGGGATTATGATGCAACACATTCCCCAGTATTCCATCAAGTGGAAGGTCTCATCATCGATGAGCATATTACATTTGCTGATTTGAAAGGCACATTAGAGTCCTTCTTGCGTCACATGTATGGGGATGAAACAAAAGTACGTTTCCGTACAAGCTTCTTCCCATTCACAGAACCATCTGCAGAAGTAGATATTTCCTGTGTAATGTGTGGTGGTGAAGGTTGCCGTGTATGTTCTCATACAGGTTGGCTTGAAATCTTGGGCTGCGGCATGGTTCATCCTGACGTATTGCGCATTAATGGGTACGATCCTGAAAAGGTTAAAGGCTTTGCCTTTGGCATGGGCGTAGAACGTATTGCCATGCTTTTATACGGCATTAACGATTTACGTCTATTCTTTGAAGATGATGTACGATTCTTGGAACAATTTTAGGAGGAACTCATGAAAGCAAGCTTACAGTGGATGAACGAATACGTGCCTGTGGATATGAATCGTCCTGCTCAAGAATTGGCCGATGAATTAACACAAGCTGGTATTCCTGTAGAAGATGTCATTGCTATGGATAATGGCATCAAGAAAATTTATACTGGTAAAATTGTAGAAATTACAAAACATCCAGATGCAGATAAATTACAAGTATGCCAAGTAGAATGTCTTACTGAAGAAGGTGAGCCTGTTACTAAGCAAATCGTAACGGCTGCTACTAATGTTGCAGTAGGTCAAATCGTGCCTGTAGCGTACCATAAATCTCGCTTAGCAGATGGCACAGAAATTAAAAAAGGTAAATTACGCGGCGTAGTTTCTGAAGGCATGTTCTGCTCCGTAGCAGAATTTGGCATTTCCAGTGATTTAGTATTGCCAGAAGAAGCACAAGGCATTTATATTTTCCCTGAAAATACACCAATTGGTCTTGATGTAAAAGACGTATTGGGCATGAACGATACAGTATATGAATTCGAGCTCACTGCGAACCGTGCAGACTGCTTCTCCATGGTTGGTTTATCCCGTGAATTCGGCATGATGACAAATCAAAAAGCTCTATTCCCAGTTATCATGGTAAACGAAAATGGTGAGTCTATTGAAGGTAAAGCATCTGTAGAAATTGAGGCAGATGATCTTTGTACTCGTTTCACTGCTCGCGTAGTTACTGATGTTAAGGTTGAACCATCTCCATTGTGGATGCAAAACCGTTTGCGCAACAGTGGCATTCGTCCTATCAATAATGTAGTAGACGTTACTAACTATGTTATGTTAGAGCTAGGTCAACCTATGCATGCCTATGATTATGACCATGTAAAAGGTCATCAATTAGTGGCAAGACGCGCTAAAAATGGCGAAGTGCTTGTTACACTTGATGGTTCTGAACGGGAATTAAATGATTCCATGCTTATCATTGCCGATGCAGAACGCCCTGTAGGCGTAGCAGGTATCATGGGTGGATTCGATAGCGAAGTAACAAATGAAACGACTACAGTTCTCTTCGAAGCTGCCGTATTCAACGGTCCATCCATTCGCCGCACTGCTAAAGCTCTTGGCATGCGTTCTGAAGCATCTGGTCGTTTTGAACGTGGTGTAAATCATAAATACACAGCTTATGCTATCGACAGAGCAGCTCAATTATTACAACAAATCTGTCCTACTTGTAAAGTTGATGTAGGTGTTATCGATGTATATAAAAATCCTGTAGAACAACATACAGTTACTTTCACAGCAGAACAAATTAACGATTACTTGGGTACAAATATTGAAAAAGACGAAATGGTTCGTATTTTGACTGCCCTTGAGTTCGTTGTAACTGAAGATGGCGATAAATTGTCTGCCCTCGTTCCAACATGGCGCGGCGACGTAACAGTGATGCCTGATATCGCTGAAGAGGTAGCTCGTATTTACAACTACGATAATATTAAACCTACAATTCCTGTAGCCGTATTATCCTCTGGTGGTATGACACCTAAGAAAGCCCTTACTAAAGAAGTAACTCATGCATTGGCTAAATTGGGTATGACTCAAATCATTACCTTTAGCTTCATGCATAAAGATGGTCTTACAAATATGATGCTTCCTGAAGGGGATAGCCGTTATACTGCCATTCCAATCTTGAACCCTATCTCCGAAGAGTTCCCTTATATGCGTACTACATTGGTGCCAGCTGTTATCGATGCAGCGAAACGCAATATTGCGCAACAAAATAAGGATCTTTGGTTATTTGAAACAGCAAACGTATATGAACCAAAAGCATTGCCTTTAACAGAGGTACCTCATGAGCGCCCTATGGCTTGTGGTATCTTGATGGGCAAGGTAAATCAAGCAGCTTGGAATCAACCTGAACGCACAACTGATTTCTATGATGTAAAAGGTATTGTAGATGCGTTGTTATCTGAACTTGGTGTTACAGGCTACGAAATCAATCGCGGTACTGAACCATACTTCCATCCAGGTGTAAGTGCTCAATACGTAGTAGATGGCAAAATGATTGCTCAATACGGTGAATTACATCCACAAGTGAGCAAAAACTTTGACTTGCCTGGCAAAGTATATATGTTTGAAATCGATTTGGAAGCCGTATTATCCTTAACGATTCCAGCGTTCCGCTATACATCTTTCAGTAAATTCCCCGGTACTAGTCGTGACCTTGCTATCGTAGCACCTGTGTCCGTTTCTAGTGGTGAAATTTTATCTATCATTAAAGAACATGGTGGAGAATATTTAGAAAATGCATCTATCTTCGACGTTTACGAAGGTGAACATATCGAAGCAGGTTACCGCAGTCTTGCGTACAATTTGCAATTCCGTTCTATGGAAGGTACGTTGAACGATGAAGACATTGACGGTAATATTCAAGCTATTATCGATGCATTAGCAGAAATTAACTGCAGATTACGTTAATCTCAAGCAGTATATTGAAAGGGTTTACCGTATGGTAAACCCTTTTAGTACTATAGTTATACCTTTAGTTAGGTAGAAAGGATTGTCCATGGAATTATTGGCTCCTGCCGGTACGATGGAAAACTTTATAGCCGCTTTAGAATCTGGGGCTGATGCTATTTATCTTGGCGGTAAAGGCTTTAATGCTCGCGCTCATGCAGCAAACTTTGGCATTGAAGAACTGGCTGAGGCTATTCGTTTAGCTCATATTTTAGATGTGTCCGTATATGTAACCGTAAATATCCTCATAGGTGATTCCGAATTAACGGCTCTCGAGGCGTATTTAAAGGACTTAGAGCGCATCGGAGTGGATGCTATTATCGTTCAAGATTTAGCAGTTGCTAAATTGGCACAACGAGTGGCTCCTAAACTTCACTTGCATGGCAGTACACAGATGACTGCGGCTACATTAGATGCTGTTCATTTTTATGAAAGTCTCGGTTTTACCCGTGTTGTATTGGCTCGTGAGTTGAGTCTCCCAGAAATTGAACATATTTGTAAGAACTGTACAGCTGAAATTGAAGTCTTTGTACATGGTGCCTTATGCGTATGCTATTCTGGCCAATGCTTGATGAGTTCCTTCATCGGTGGTCGCAGTGGTAACCGTGGTGCTTGCGCACAACCTTGCCGCTTGCCTTATGAGCTATTGGATTCATCTGGCACTAGTTTGCTACCTAAACACGAAGCTTATTTACTAAGTCCAAAGGATCTTAACTATAGTGAGCATATGAATGAGCTCCTAGCTGCCGGTGTTACATCCTTTAAGGTAGAAGGACGTATGAAGAAGGTTTCCTATGTGCGCCAAGTCATTGGGACTTATCGTCATATCTTGGATACGGCTCATATGGATTCTGCTGACGCTAAGGCATTGGCTGCTGGCTTTAACCGCGGCTTCTCTACAGATTACTTAACAGATCATGTAGGGAAATCCATGATGACCGTGGTGGCCCCTAATAATCAGGGGAAACCAATTGGTAAGGCAGAGGTTAAAAAAGGACAAGTTCATTTATACTTAACAGAACCTATTGAAAAAGGGTCACTTTTAAAAGTTATGCAAGCCTCTGGTAGCATTACTTACTATCAGATCGATCAAAACTGGTCTGTTGTTGATGATAAACATTTTGTAGGTAAACCAGACGAAGGTTTTGCGGCGGGACAAGTATTCCTTGCATCACCGCCTAAAGCTCAAAAGCAGAGAGGTCTACAAGATTTCAGTGCTAAATTAGAGGTACATGGTTATCTATCTATTAATACTGAGGGTAAAACACCTTGTACGGAACTTACCTTTGTATTAAATGATGGTCGTACTGTGTCAGTATTTAATGAGTTTGAACCTGTTTATGCTAATAATAAACCAACTACATTAGAGAAGGTTACAGACCAAGTAGGTAGATTAGGCAAAACATTATTTACTCTTAGCTCTATGACTATTCCTGATGGTCCATATATGTGGCCAGCTAGTGTGTTAAATGCATTGCGCCGAGATGCTGTTGAGGCGCTAGAAAACTTATTGATTACAGACCATGAAACGGCTTGGGCTGAGCTGGCTGCAGAACCTCAAGATATGTCATCTATGGTTGCTAAGGGTAAGGTTCAATATTCTGAGCCTATGGTGAGTGCTCGTGTTGATGAGCTAGAGGCTGTGAAAGCAGCTATTGAAGGGGGCGCTAAGAAGATTATCTTCGGTGGTGACCGTTTACAACGTAAGCCTTATGAACTTAGCATCTACGAGCAGGTAGCTAAGCTTTGCAAAGACCATAATGTACTTTGTGTATTTGCTACCCCTCGGGTTGTGAAAGATGATGAAGTAAAGGCGTATATGAATACGCTTAAGACTATGGTAGAGGCGAAACCAGATAGCATTTCTATTCATGTCCCTCAAGCGTTATTGTGGCTTCGTGACTTAGGGTATACAGGTGCTATTGAAGCTGATACAGGTCTTAACATATTTAACGGCTCTGCACTACAAGTATGGCAAGACTTTAATATGAGTAGTATAGTACCATCATTAGAGTTAACCTTGGCACAACTTGTTAACTTGCAAAAATCTACTAATTTGCCATTAGAAATAATGGTACATGGTTACACGGAAATGATGATTTCCGAATACTGTGCCATCGCAAGCTTTGTGGGCACTGGTAAAAAGGAAAACTGTCCTATGCCATGTGTAAGCGAGGACTATGCATTGAAGGACCGTAAAGGGGAAGTGTTCCCACTTCGTACGGATCCGTATTGCCGTATGCACATCATGAACAGTCATGAAATGGATATGCGCGCGTATGTGCCAGAGTTACATCGAAAAGGGCTACATATTTTGCGCATCGATGGACGTCATATGGATCCAAAGAGATTGCGTATTATCGTAGCAGATTATGTATCCATTCAAAATGGAACAAAAGAGGCTCCGCCAAAGAGTGTAAGCAAGGATGATACACCTATTACAAGGGGCCACTATTTTAGAGGTATTTTATAAAAGAGGTAGTACATTGTTTAACGAAGATGTATTAGACTTTCACCATATAAAAGAACAATTACAACAACATTGTAGTTCTACTATTGCTAAAGAATTAGCCATGCACATCGAACCTATGACAGATGCGAAAGCCATTCAAGAGAACCTTGATGAAACGGCAGAAGCCATGCGTTCTTTGCAAACTGAGGTAGAACAACCGTTAGGCGGTACACGAGATATTCGTGAGTCCTGTAAGAAGAGTCGTAAAGACTTTGTCCTTACTCGTGAAGCATTGTGGGATATTTATTTAACCATTGGTGCTTATAAGCGAATGACAAAGTTCTTTAGAACAAAATATATGGAATATCCTTTGCTATCCTTATGGGTACAGGATATGCCAAATACAGATCGCATTGAAAATCGCTTTAAACGCGTCTTTGATGAAAAAGGGGAATTGCTTGATACAGCATCTCCTAAGTTGGCGAGCCTTAGAAATACGATTATTAAAACTCGTGAAAAGATTAAAAATGATATTCAAGCTATCTTACACGACAAGGATAATCAGAAGTATTTCCAAGAAACGATCATCACACAGCGTAACAATCGCTATGTAATCCCTGTAAAACAGGAGTATCGTCAATATTTTGATGGTCTAATTCACGACCGTTCTGCAACGGGTCAAACACTCTATATTGAACCGATGCGCTTGGTGAATCTAAATAATGAATTACAAGAGGCGTTGATTGGTGAAGAGCAAGAGGTATTGCGCATTTACCGTGAATTATCATCCCTTGTAAAACAACATAGTAATGATTTGATGGATGCTTGTGAAAAGGTATCCCATATCGAATTTGTATATGGTAAAGCGAGCCTGGCTATTTCCTATAAGGGGGTACCAGCTGTCTTGAGTAATGATAGAACAGTTAATCTCATGAGAGCTCGTCATCCATTAATTCCACCGAATGTGGTAGTGCCTACCAACATTTTATTAGGCACATCATATCGTATTCTATTAATTACTGGTTCTAATACAGGTGGTAAAACAGTATCCCTTAAAACATTAGGGTTATTGAGTTTAATGAACCAATGTGGTCTATTTATCCCTGCAGACCACGGCTCAATATTGCCTATATTCCAAAATATCTTTGCCGATATTGGGGATGAACAAAGTATTGAGGCTAGTCTTAGTACGTTCTCTGCTCATATGACACAAGTGATTTCTATTATTAAATATTGTGGCCCAAATGACTTGGTATTGCTGGATGAGCTTGGCTCTGGTACAGATCCAGAGGAAGGTAGTGCACTTGCTGTATCTATCCTTGAGTTCTTCCGTAAAAAAGGTGCCCTTATGATGGTAAGTACCCATTATAATGAGCTTAAAAACTATGCATACCATACAGAAGGAATCGAAAACGGCCATGTAGAGTTTGATGAGCGCACCTTAAAACCAACATATCGACTTCATATCGGTGTAGCAGGTAGTAGCCATGCATTGAGTATTGCGGCCCGTTTAGGTTTGCCAAAAGATATCGTAACGCGCGCTGCAGAGTATAAATCTCAATTTGGTAGCCATGAAATGGAAGAAGTTCTTTCAGATTTGAATGAGCAACTTCGTAAGGCATCTGAACGGGAAAGAGCCTTAAAGAAAGAGCTTGATGAAACACGTCGCATGCGTGGTCAATTAGAGAAGGAAAAGAAACAGTTTAACGAAAAGCGTAAACAAATCTTAGCCAAAGCTCAAGCTGATGCAGAATCTATGAAACGCAGCTTACGCGTTGAAGGGGAAGCGATTATCAAGCAATTGAAAGCACAATTCTCTGAAACGAATAAGGATAAGCGTCAATCTGCTATTAATGCAGCACGTAAGGGTATCTCTAATGTACATATACCAGAATCTCCAGTAGATGATGATCGTAAATCTTTGACTGCAGATGCTATTAAGGTAGGCCAAGCAGTATATGTTACATCTTTGCGCTCATTAGGTACCGTATTAGCTATCAATGGTAATCGTGTGAATGTAGATATTAATGGACTAACAGCTACTGTAAAGGTTAGCGAATTACAATCTACTACACGTGAAGAAGGAAATAAGCTTGAACGGGAACAAAAAGCAGCTATGCCTAAGACTAGAAAACGTATGGGTGGCTCTGCTGTACAACGCCAAAAAGAGGTTCGTACTGAAATCAATATTCTTGGCCAAACGGTAGATGAAGCGACAGTTTCTGTTGGTAGATTTATTGACCAAGCTTTACTTGGTGGTGTTAATCAAGTGCGCATTATTCACGGTAAGGGAACTGGCGCATTACGAGAAGGTGTACATCAATATTTGCGTACCTTACCGCATGTAGCTCATTTTGAAACGGCAGGCTATGATGAAGGTGGTGCAGGGGCTACCAATGTAGTTCTGAAATAAAAGTGTATACTTTCTCTAATAGATCTCTAATTGATCATTGCATATCTGTATGCTGCGGATAATTATGTAGTTATAAAGCAAATAAAAAAGGTAGTAAGTTCTTAGAACTTACTACCTTTTTACGTAAAAGAAAGGAGCGGAACACATGTTCCGCTCCTTTAGAGTATGAGATTAACGATCTTTTTTACTAGACTTTTTACTTTTCGATGAATTAGATTTTTGTTCAGTTGCATCATCTTTTGAGCCACTGTCATCTTTTACAGCTTCATCTTTTGACTTGTCTTTATCATCTTTTTTATCTGCTTTTTCGTCCTTAGCAGCTTCTTTTTTAGGCTGTGTTTTTACAGGATTATAATAACCTTCAGAAACAGCTGATTGAGCGCTAGCAGGAACGGAGAAGTCAGATGCAGGGGTGTTGGCAAGTGCATTAGCCATGAATTGACCCCACATAACAGCTGGTGTAGTACCACCTGTCATACCGTGTAATGTTTCAGAACCGTAGTCGTCACCAATCCAAACGGCAGCTACGAGATCAGGTGTATAACCAATGAACCAAGCATCCTTGGAATCATCTGTTGTACCTGTTTTACCAGCTGCAGGGCGACCGATTGCTGCATTACCACCAGTACCACCACTGATAACAGATTCTAGCATGCTAGTAATGATTGCTGCATCTTTTTCATCTACAACACGTTTTTCTTGAATAGAGTTTTCTTCCACAACTTGACCATTGCGGTCTACAATTTTAACGATTGCCGTAGGTTGAACCTTGATACCACCATTAGCGAGTACACCATAAGCTTGAACCATTTCAAGAGGTGTTACACCATGAGTTAAACCACCAAGTGCAGTAGACAAGTTATTATCTTGATCTGTAAGGGTAGTGATACCCATTTCTTTGGCAAGTTTAATAATCTTAGACATGCCTACTTCATCAGCAATTTTTACGGCAGCTACGTTACGAGAATGTTGTAATGCATAGCGATATGTAATATTACCTACGAAGTCATTTTCATAGTTTTTAGGGCTCCAGTTACCAAATGTAACAGGGCTATCATCTACGATAGAACCAGGAGTTTTACCAGATTGAATAGCTGCTAAATATACAAATGGTTTCATAGCGGAACCTGGTTGACGTTCTGCTTGTGTAGCACGGTTAAATGCATCATCACCGCGACCACCAACCATTGCCATAATGTAACCATTATGAGGGTTCATAGCTACGATAGCACCTTGTGGTTGATGTAAACCATTGCTATCAGTGTAGTAATTAGGCAAGTTTTGCATTGCTGCTACAGCTGCATTTTGTGCATCCATATCAAGAGTTGTATAGATTTTTAAACCATCTTTATAGATTGCATCGTCGCCATATTTTTCAGAAACTTGTGCAATAACATAGTTAATGAAGTAAGATGCATTAGATTTTTCATGCGTTTGTTCTTGTTTTGCTACTAAGCCTAAATCTGCTTGACGCGCTTCATCGGCTTGCTCTTGTGTAATGTATCCGTATTTAACCATTTGGCCTAATACAACAGCTTGACGTTTTTTACTAGCTTCCAAATCATTGAATGGAGAGTAGTAGTTAGGACTTTGTGGTAAGCCTGCAATGAGTGCTGCTTGAGCTAGCGTTAATTGGCTAGCATCCTTACCAAAGTACACATGAGCTGCAGATTGTACACCGTATGCACCTTGGCCAAAGTAAATTTGGTTCATGTACATTTCAAGGATTTCATCCTTAGTGTAATGTTGTTCAATTTTAAGTGCTAGCAATGCTTCAGAAATTTTACGTTTAAATGTTCTGTCTTGAGATAAGAATGCATTACGCGCTAATTGTTGAGTGATTGTAGAACCACCTTCAGATACGCCACTATGAACAATGTTAACCCATACAGCACGCAAGATGCCAACAGGATCGATACCATGATGGGAATAGAAGCGAGAGTCCTCAGTAGCAACAAAGGCATTTTGTAAATCCTTTGGTACATCTTTTAAAGGTACAGGTAATCTGTTCTCTGTGGAATGAACCGTTGTAATGAGATTACCATGGACATCGTAAATTTGAGACGATGCAGAAGGACGTACATTGGATACATCTGGTAGGTTAGACAGTGTAGCACTGATGAAACCACAGCCACCTCCGGCTACGATGAGTATAAGGAGAAGGGCACAAATCCAAAATAGACGCTTCGGACTTGTCTTCTTCGGTGTAGCGCCGCTACCATTAGAACGGCGGCTGCTTCTCGCATTTGAGTTATTACTCATAGAGTCACCTCTTTTTTCTTTTGTTAGTAAATATAACGTAAATTCTATTACGCAGTTATAAATATTATATCATATATGGCTTAAAACCAATACTATATATATAATTGTGAAAGTTTTTAGATAATGGTATACTAAAACAATAGTATTTCGAGGAGGATTATCATGGTTAGTGCTCAAGAACAAGTGCGCCAAATTAAACACGGCGTAGCAGATTTAATTAATGAACAAGATCTTGTAAAGAAAATAGAAAAATCTATTAAGGAAAATAAACCTTTAGTTGTAAAATTAGGTTTGGACCCAACAGCGCCAGATATTCATTTAGGCCATACAGTACCACTTCGTAAACTACGTTTGTTCCAAGAATTTGGTCATCAAGTAGTGATCGTTATCGGCGGTTTCACTGCGCGTATTGGTGATCCTACTGGTAAAAGTGTAACTCGTCCACCACTTACAAAAGAAGAAGTATTGAAAAATGCTGAAACCTATAAAACACAAATCTTCAAAGTGTTAGATCCTGAAAAAACGATCGTCCGCGACAATAGTGAATGGCTAGAATCTATGAACTTTGCGGATGTTCTACGTTTGGCAAGCTCTTATACTGTAGCACGTATGATGGAACGCGATGATTTCAATAAACGCTTTAAAGAAGGTCGTGCTATTGGTGTTCATGAGTTTATGTATCCATTGATGCAAGGTCAAGATTCTGTAGCATTACATGCTGACGTTGAATTTGGTGGTACAGACCAAACTTTCAACTTGTTAATGGGTCGTCATTTACAAGAATTAGAAGGTCAAGAACCACAAGTTGTTATCACAATGCCATTGCTTGAAGGCCTTGATGGGGTTCAAAAAATGAGTAAATCTTTAGGTAACTACATCGGTATCGATGAAGAACCTAAAGAAATGTACGGTAAAGCAATGTCTATTCCAGACGAATTGATGATGCGCTACTTCATGCTCGTTACAGATATGCCAATCGAAGAGCAAGAGGACATGGAAAAACGTCTTGAAAGTGGTGAATTACATCCACGTGATGCAAAAATGCAATTAGCTCGTACCATCGTTCGCTTGTACCATGGTGAAGAAGCTGCTCTCGAAGCAGAAGAAGAATTCAAGCGCGTATTCCAACAACGCGCGTTGCCTACAGATATTCCTGAATACGCTATGGATGCGCCAACAGAACCAACCTTTGTGCCACAATTCTGTACAGATGCTGGTTTGACTGCCTCTAATGGTGAAGCTCGTCGTTCCATTAAAGCCGGTGCTTTCAAAGTAAATGGTGAAAAATATACAGAAGAAAACCTTACCCTTGAAGAGGGAATGATCGTTCAAGTTGGTAAACGTAAATTTGTAAAAATTAAATTTAACTAATAATAAAACTGTGATGAGATAGAAAACTCATCACAGTTTTTTTCTGTCTATTTGGTCTATGAGACTATTTATCTACTAAATCTGTTGTTTGTAAAGCAAAAAATGACTTACAAGTTCATGTATAATGAAAGTAGAATATAAATTCAAATTCAATTATAAATACAGATACAAATATAAAATACAAATTTGACACATAAAAGATTTATAGAGATATCGTATAGTATCTATAAAGTAAGAGGACTATATATGGACAAAGAACTAAGCAACTTTTTAGAACAACGAGAACATACTGTTCTTACAGATATCGATGTTATAACTGCGGCCGTAGCCGTACCATTACTAGAAATAGATGGGGAATACCATGTAGTGTTTACTGTACGCAGTAATAAGCTACGCCGTCAGCCTGGTGAAATTAGCTTTCCTGGTGGCCACTGTGAGCCTAATGATAAAAGCAGTGCTCATGCTGCCATGCGTGAATGCTCTGAAGAACTGGGAATTGATTTAGATCAAATTGAATTACTTGGTAATTTAGACTGCCTTGTATCTGCGATAGGTGTCAAACTATATGCCGTAGCCGTACGCCTACATACAAGTGATTTAAAACCAAATCCTGATGAAGTAGGAGAGGTATTCACCGTTCCATTACAATATCTATTAGACATGGAGCCAACTGTAGGTCATCTAGATATAGCTACAAGACCGTTAAAGGACTTTCCGTTTCACTTATTAGAAGGTTACAACATTGATTGGAAAATCAGACAAAATTATTCTGTCTATTTCTACCCTTATAAACAATACACCATATGGGGGCTAACGGGGCGAGTACTGAAGAATTTTTTAGACATATATAGGGAGATAGATTTGCATAATAATCCTATAAAAATTGACAGATTGTAAATTAAGGTATACTATTTATGTGTAAAAGGTTTAATGTGTTGCACTAATTAATCTAGGAGGTTCTCACATGAATCGCGAAACAGCATACGTACTTTGGTTTGATGAATTACGACGTGAAGATGTTAATTTAGTTGGTGGTAAGTCTTCTTCCTTAGGGGAATTGACATCCTCCACTAATGTACCTGTACCTTACGGTTTTGCTACAACTGCTCATGGTTATCGTGAGTTTATGAAAGCAACAGGTTTGGAAGATAAAATCCGCGCTGAACTTGATGCATTAGATGATGTAGAAAATTCTGCATTATTGCGTGAAGTATGTGCTAAAATTCGCCGCATGATTTGCGAAGAAGAAATGCCTAAAGAATTGGCAGATGCTATCCGTCATGCTTATGAAGAACTTGGTAAAAAAGTAAACGAAGAAAATCCATTCGTAGCAGTTCGTTCTAGTGCAACAGCAGAAGACTTGCCAGATGCAAGTTTCGCAGGCCAACAAGATACATATTTAAATGTACGTGGTGCTGATGTTATTATTCAAAAAGTAAAAGAATGCTACGCATCTACTTTCACAGACCGTGCAACATATTACCGTGTAAAACAAGGTTTCGATCATATGACAGTAGCATTGAGTGCAGCTGTTCAAATGATGGTATTCTCTAAAGCTGCTGGCGTAATGTTTACTGTTGACCTTGTAACAGGCAATGATAACAATATTCTTATCGAAGGTTCTTGGGGTCTTGGTGAATACGTTGTACAAGGTACAGTTACACCAGATAATTTCCGTGTAGATAAAGCTAAAATGGAAATTACAGACCGCATGATTAATGACAAAAATATTCGTTTAGTTCGTAAAGCTGACGGCGATTGCGTTGAAGAAGTTGTTCCAGCAGATGAAGCTAAACAACAAGTGATTACAGATGCTCAAGTGTTAGAGCTTGCTGAATATGCAAAAGCAATCGAAAAACATTATGGTTGCTACATGGATATGGAATGGGGCGTAGATGAACGGGACGGTAGAATTTGGATTTTACAAGCTCGTCCAGAAACAGTCTGGTCCCGTAAAGAAAAACCAGAAGTATCTGAAAAAACTAGCACATTAGATGCAGGTAATCGCGATATTATCGTAAAAGGTTTACCAGCATCCCCTGGTAATGCAGCAGGTAAAGCTCATGTTATCATCAATCCTGAGGATATTGATGAGTTCAAAGAAGGCGAAATCCTCGTCACAGCTATGACAGCTCCTGACTGGGTGCCTGCAATGAAGAAAGCGAAAGCTATTGTTACTGATGCAGGCGGTATGACTTGCCATGCGTCAATCGTTAGCCGTGAGCTTGGTATTCCTTGTATCGTAGGTACTAAGAGCCGTAGCCATGAAGCAACTACATCCATTAAAGATGGTCAAATGATTACAGTAGATGCTACAAATGGTATCGTATATGATGGCGTATTAGAAGATATCGTTAAAAAGCCAGAAGCACAAGCTACTGCAAATGTTGTTGCTGAATCTGTTCCTGTAACAGGTACTAAGATTTACATGAACTTAGGCGATCCTGACTTGGCTGAAAAACATGGCGTATTGCCTTGCGATGGTATCGGTCTCATGCGTGAAGAGTTCATTTGGACTACTTTCATCCATGAACATCCATTGCACCTTATTGAAACTGGTCGCAGTGATTTTGCTGTAAATACATTGGCAGAAGGTATGCGTAAGGTATGCCAAGCTTTAGCTCCTCGCCAAGTTGTAGTCCGTTTGAGCGATTTCAAATCTAGCGAATACCGTGACCTTAAAGGTGGCGACAAATACGAACCACATGAATCCAGCGCATTACTTGGCTGGCGTGGCGCTTCTCGTTACTACGATCCTAAATACACACCTGCTTTCAAATTAGAATTAGAAGCAATTAAAAAAGTACGTAACGAATTTGGCTTCAAAAACTTACAAGTTATGATTCCATTCTGCCGTACTGTAGAGGAAGCTGAACTTGTAACTAATTTGATGGCTCAAGAAGGCCTTGTACGCGGTAAAGATTTTAAAATCTGGCTCATGGCTGAGATTCCAGCAAATATTATCTTAGCTGATCAATTCAATAAATATGTAGATGGTTATTCCATTGGTTCTAACGATTTGACAATGCTTGTTCTCGGTTGTGACCGCGATAACGAAACAGTTCAACATATTTACGATGAACGTAATTTAGCTGTTCGTAGAGCGATTCGTCATCTTATCGAAGTGGCACATAAAGATGGTAAAACTGTATCCATCTGTGGCCAAGCACCAAGTGTATACCCTGAACTTTGCGAATTCCTTGTGAAGAGCGGTATCGACTCCATTTCTGTTAATCCAGATGCAGTTGTAAGCACTAAGAAAATGGTGGCTCAAATCGAACAAAGAATTATGCTCGATGCTATGACTGGTCGTGGTCGTCAAGAATCTGACGAACTAAATTGGTAATAATATAGTTATGGTAAAAGAGGAGGCCCGTAGGTCTCCTCTTTTTCTGAATGGTAACTTAGGATATAATACAAACAGAGATGAAAGGGGGTTACCGTGTGAAACTGTCGAAACGACAAGAACAAATTGCTCAAATCGTTCGTGAAGAAGGACCTGTTACAGGTAGTGCTATTGCTGAACATTTAGAGGTTACGCGATCTGCATTGCGTTCAGATTTGTCTGTTTTAACTATGCTAGGTGTCTTAGATGCACGCCCTAATGTGGGCTACTACTATGTGGGGCTTTCAAAAGAAACACAAACAGCAGAGCGATTAAAGTCATTTCTGGTAAGTGATGTATTATCCCAAGCAGTCGTAGTCAATGGGGATACAAGTTTGTATGACACGATTGTTACTATATTTACTGAGGATGTAGGTACCATTTTAGTGTGTGACGATTCCTATTTAGTAGGTGTCGTATCCCGTAAGGACTTGTTGCGCGCCTCAATGGGGCAAACAGATTCGCACACCATGCCTATATCTATGATTATGACCCCTGTAAGCAAGGTTATAACTGTGGAGCCTACAGATACATTGGTAGAGGCTGCTCAGAAGATGATAGATTATGAGGTAGATTGTTTACCTGTCGTCGTTCGCGAGGATGTGGAAAACAAGAAACGTTTAAAGGTTGTAGGCCGCGTATCTAAAACGACGGTAACAAAAGTATTTTTAGAATGTAGCATACATTGAGGTTAATAGAATGGCAGAAAAAATTATTTATGCAATATCGGACTCCCTTGGGGAGACCGCAGAGGCTGTAGCAAGGGCTACGGCGAGTCAATATGATAAAGAACAAATTGAAATTGTTCGCATTCCATATATTGATAGTGAAAGCCAAATTGATGAAGTTATAGCAGATGCAAAACGTGGTAATCATGTTATTTGTCATACCATTGTATCTGAGACTTTACGTAAATATCTTCATGAAAAAGTGGCGGAATACAATATTCCTGCTGTCGATATTATGGGCCCAGTTCTCGATGCTGTAGGTACTGTTGCATCCACAAAGCCTCGTATGACAGCTGGTATGGTTCATAAGCTTGACCAAGAATACTTCAAAAAGGTAGAAGCCATTGAATTTGCCGTAAAATATGACGATGGTAAAAATCCATCTGGCTTTGAAAAGGCCGATGTAGTTATTATTGGTGTATCTAGAACAAGTAAGACACCATTGTCTATGTTCTTGGCCTACAAAAAGATTAAAGCTGCCAATTTGCCATTAGTACCTGAGGTACCATTACCAGAGGAATTATTTAAAATTCCAGCAAAAAAAATCGTGGGCCTTATTATTGATCCATTCAAATTAAATAATATTCGTAGTGAACGTTTGCGTGCTATCGGTCTTGAAGACGAAGCAAATTACGCATCTATTGAGCGTATTCAATCTGAATTAGAATATGCAAAAGCTATTATGCGTCGTTTACATTGCCAAGTGCTAGATGTTTCTAATAAATCTATCGAAGAAACAGCATCTCTAGTTATGCAATTGATCGATAAAAACCGTGCATCGGAGGGTAAATGAATATACGGGAACAAATAGAGGAGAGGGAGGTTTTACTCCTCTCTCCCTATGCAGCTAAAAGCCGTGATGCCATCCGTGATTTAGAGGAAGCACCCGATCCACTTAGAACTGCCTTTCAACGTGATCGGGACCGCATTATTCACAGTAAATGTTTTAGACGGTTAAAGCATAAGACACAAGTTTATATTGCGCCAGGTGACCATTATCGTACGCGTATGACCCATACCCTTGAGGTAGGACAAATAGGTCGTACAGTGGCTCGTGCGTTGCGACTAAATGAAGATTTAGTAGAAGCTATCGCTATGGGTCATGATGTGGGACATACCCCATTTGGTCACGTCGGTGAATATGCGTTACGTGATATGGTTGGTCACTTTAATCATAATGAACAAAGCTTGCGTATGGTTGAGGTTTTAGAAAAGCATGGCGACCATCAAGGTCTTAATTTAACCACTGCTGTACGTGATGGCATCGTAGGTCATACAGGGGCACATATCCCTGTCACTTTGGAAGGTCAAATTATTCGTATCGTAGACCGCATTGCCTATTTGTGTCATGATTTTGATGATGCACAGCGCGCTGGTATGTTGACGGCTGAGGAATTACCTTTTGAAGTGCGAGAGCATTTTGGTATGACTCCTTCTAGTATGATTACTGCCATGGTTGAAGATATGGTGCGAGAGTCTTTAGATAAACCTGTTATTTCTATGTCTAGTGATATAGAGATGACCATGAATCTATTCCGTCAATTTATGTTTAAAAATGTTTATTTAGCGCCGGCTTTAATTCCAGATCGAAATAAGGCATCTCATGTGGTGAAAAACTTATTTACTCACTTTATGGAACATCCTGACGATATGGAGGGCTGTGAAAGTACAAGAGAGTTTTATTCTACCCGTGATGTGGTAGATTATGTAGCAGGCTTAACGGATCAATATGCCATTAAGCTATTTAAACAGTATTATATTCCAAATATTACGCTATAAATCATTAAATAATAGGTATATAGATAACAAAAAAAGCAGTTAGTTCAAATGAACTAACTGCTTTTTTTGGGGCTCTAGAACCCCAAAGAGTACATGTACTTTTTATTTTACGCGCGTGTAATTTTATTAGAACGAAGGCAGCGAGTGCATACGTTTACTTTTTTAGTAGCACCGTCTACAACCGCCCGTACTCTTTGAATGTTCGGTTTCCAAGTTTTTCTTGTGCGAATGTGAGAGTGACTCACGTTCATACCGCTAGATGTGGATTTGCCACATACTTCGCAAAGGTTTGCCATAGTTTCCACCTCCAAGCTTAATCTATAACATAACAAAAGTATATTATCATAAAGAGTAGCGTAAAGCAAGTGTTTTTATCGTACATATTGCTCTTTTTATGAAATATACTACAATATAAGGTATACTATATATCATATTCTATGATATAAGTGGGCTTTTACACAAGGATATACAGAAATTGGATATATCTCATGTGTTTATCGTATATTTAAAGGAGTTTCTATGGATGAACGGTTGACGACCATAAAGGGGATAGGTCCTGGTCGAGAGAAACAATTACATAAGTTGGGAATTACCAATATAACATCCTTGTTAACGTATTTCCCTCGGAGCTATGAAGACCGCCGTACGATTTATAGAATTGGTGATTTAAAGTCTGGTATGACTGGTGGCGTGGTTGGGAATGTTATTGCTGTACAAGAAAAACGTCCTCGTCCCCGATTGTCTATTTTAGAAGTAGTCATTGCAGATGGTACAGGTCCTTTAAAGATTGTGCTATTTAACCAAGGGTATAAGAAGAACTTTTATAAAAAAGGGCAGCGTCTATATGCGTATGGTAAAGCAGAGTTCCAATATGGGTCTATGCAAATGAATACACCCCAAATAGAAAATTTGGGAGACGGTGGAGAACCTGATCGTGGTATCGTTCCCATTTATGCTCTTGCAGATGGGGTATCTCAATTTGTGGTGCGCTCATCGGTACGTAATTGGTTTGCAGCTAATCATGAATTGCCAGAGATTTTGCCTGCTGAAGTTCGTGAAGTACATCAATATATGACTCGTTATGATGCATTTAAAATGATGCATTTCCCAGAGTCTTCAGAGCGATATGAAGAGGCGCGTCATCAACTAGCTTATGAAGAGTTATTTGTTATGCAATCTGGATTGGCATTGTTACGAAATAAAGAACAATGTCATAAAGGTCCTAAGATGGGTCCCAATGGAGACTTAATGGCTCAGTGTATAGAAAATTTACCGTTCTCCTTAACAGGTGATCAACAGCGTGCATTAGATGACATTCGTATCGATATGGAAGATGAACGGCCTATGCAACGATTATTGCAAGGTGATGTAGGTTCCGGTAAAACGGTTGTAGCTACGTTGAGTTTGTTGAAAGCCATCGAGAATGGGTACCAAGGGGCATTGATGGCTCCTACTGAGATATTGGCTGCCCAACACTATGAAGGTATAACAGAGGTGTGCTGTAATTTAGGTATTACCATTGAATTATTAACGAGATCCACTACAAGAAAAGAAAAAGAACGTATCTATGAAGGTTTAGCAGATGGATCAATTAATATGATCATCGGTACCCATGCGCTTATTCAAGAGGGCGTAAACTTCCATAATTTAGGCCTCGTCATTATCGACGAACAACATCGCTTTGGCGTGGAACAACGGGCACGATTACAACAAAAGGGTACATACCCACATGTACTCATTATGACAGCTACACCAATTCCACGGACAATGACCTTATCTGTATATGGTGATCTTGCTGTATCCTTGATTAAAGAGATGCCACCTGGACGTAAGCCGGTTAAAACGTATGCTGTAGATAGCTCATATAAAGAACGATTGAGAAACTTCTTTGGTAAAGAGATGGCAGAAGGTCGTCAAGTTTACGTAGTATGTCCTCTAGTAGAAGAGTCTGAAAAATTAGACTTACAGGCAGCAGAAGAACTGTATTTAGAACTAAAAGAGTACTTTTACAAGGCTTATGAAGTTGGCCTTGTACACGGTCGTATGAAACCAAGTGAAAAGGATGAAGTGATGAATGCCTTCCATAGGGGTGAGATTTCATTGCTCGTTTCTACTACCGTTATCGAGGTTGGTGTTAATGTGCCGAATGCGACCATTATGTGTATTGAAGGGGCAGAACGTTTTGGCCTATCTCAATTACATCAGTTACGTGGCCGTGTAGGTCGTGGGTCTCATCAATCTTATTGCATTCTTGTGAGTGATTCTAAAAATGATGTGAGCCAAGAGCGATTAAAATTGATGGAACAGACACAAGATGGCTTTGAACTAGCAGAGCAAGATTTACTGCTTCGTGGTTCTGGTCAATTATTTGGCTTAGCTCAATCAGGATTACCTGATTTACGGGTTGCTAATATTATTAAAGATATTGAAATATTGGTACAGGCTCGCAAGGATGTACTAGAGTTTGCAAGTCAATATGGAATGGAAAAACTTGAATCTGTAATGAAAGAAGAATTAGAAAAAAGATTTGGTGAAAAATTTCTTAGAATATTGTATAATTGAGAGGTAGGAATAATAAGTACATAAGTAGCGATAATATTAGATTTTATCTGGGTTTTTCCCTTGTGTATCTGTTCCTCATACCGTATAATAGAACAAACAAATTTATTTCATTTTCATCTATGGAGGTCAATATGCCACTTATTCATGTAGAGCTCGTTGAAGGGCGCACAAAAGAACAAAAAAAACAATTAGGTGAAGCTATCACTAAAGCTGCGGTTGATATCGTTAATGTACCTGCTGACGCAGTAAAGATTATCTTCGTAGATATGAAAAAAGATGATTATATGGAAGGCGGCATTTTGCGGTCTGAACGCTAAGCTACGACTGACCGCCTAGTCCAATATGGACTAGGCGGGTCGTAGTTTTGTTTTATTATACGGAAAGGAATTAAATATGAGAGACGATAAATTCGGTATGCGTGGACTAACTTTTGATGATGTTTTATTAGTACCAGCGGCTTCTGATGTGCTACCACATCAAGTAGAGTTAAAAACTCAATTAACTCGTGACATTACGTTAAATATCCCTATGATTAGTTCTGGGATGGATACAGTTACTGAATCCCGTATGGCTATTGCTATGGCTCGTGAAGGTGGCCTTGGCGTTATCCATAAAAATATGTCTATCGAAGAACAAGCCCATGAAGTTGATAAGGTAAAACGCTCTGAACATGGTGTTATCGTTGATCCTATTTTCTTAAGTCCTCAAAATTTACTATCTGATGCAGCAGAAATTATGGGAAAATATAAAATTTCTGGTGTACCTATCACAGAACATGGTAAACTAGTAGGGATCATTACAAATCGCGATATGCGTTTTGAAACTGATTTAACTCGCCAAATCGGAGACTGCATGACAAAGGATTCCCTTGTTACTGCACCAGAAGGTACTTCTCTTGAAGAGGCAAAAGCAATTTTAAGTGAACATCGTATTGAAAAATTACCTCTCGTAGATGGCGATGGAAACTTAAAAGGCTTAATTACTATAAAAGATATTGAAAAAGCGACGAAATATCCAAATTCTGCCAAGGATAGCAGTGGTCGATTATTAGTTGCTGCTGCTGTTGGTGTATCTAAAGATTTATATGATCGTCTTGATGCACTTGTATCTGCTAAGGCTGACGTAATCATTGTAGATACAGCACATGGTCATTCTGCAGGTGTACTTCGTACATTGAAAGAAATTAAACAAGCTTATCCTCATATTCCTGTTATTGCAGGTAATGTAGCGACTGCAGCTGGTACAGAGGCTCTTATTGAAGCAGGTGCAGATGCTGTTAAGGTCGGTATTGGACCTGGCTCTATTTGTACAACACGTGTTATCGCAGGTATTGGGGTACCTCAAATCACTGCAGTATATGAGTCTGCTCAAGTAGGTCGTCGCTATGGAATTCCTATCATCGCTGATGGGGGCATTAAATATTCTGGCGATATTGCCAAAGCTATTGCGGCTGGTGCCAATGTAGTTATGATGGGTAATATTTTAGCTGGTACTGATGAAAGCCCAGGGGAAACAGTGATTTACCAAGGCCGTTCCTATAAAGTATACCGTGGCATGGGTAGCTTAGGGGCTATGAAGCTTGGTAGTAAAGATCGATATTTCCAAACAGAAGCTAAGAAATTAGTTCCTGAAGGTATTGAAGGTCGCGTACCTTATAAAGGTATGTTGGCTGATACAATTTTCCAAATGGTTGGTGGTTTGCGTGCAAGTATGGGGTATTGCGGATGTCATAACATCCAAGAAATGATTGAAAATACTCAATTCATTCAAATTACAGCGGCTGGTTTAAAAGAAAGTCATCCGCATGATGTAAGCATTACCGTTGAAGCACCAAATTATAGTGGTTGATAATGGAGTATTACATTGAATAAACGTATTTCTGTTTTATCTGTGCCTATCGATTGTGTAACAATGGATGAGGCAGTCCAACGTATTTTGCAATTAACTGAAGAGCCGGGGCTACATCTAGTAGCCACGGCTAATGCAGAAATGGTTATGTTGGCTAATGAAAATCCTACATTGCATACCATATTGAATAATGCTAGTCTCGTCGTTCCCGACGGGGCTGGCATTTTGTGGGCTGCAGAGCGTCAAGGCGAACATGTGCCTGAACGCGTAACGGGGGTAGACGTAACAAAACGATTATTTAAAGTTGCGGCTGACCAGCAAATTCCTGTATACTGCTTAGGGGCAGCACCTGGTGTTGCTCAACGAGCAATTGATAATTTATCTGCCCAAGTTGGACCATTAAATATTGCAGGGATTCATGATGGATTCTTCGATAGCACAGAGGAACAAGAAATCGTTAAAGCTATTGGTGAGTCTAAGGCAAAATTAGTTTTTGTTGCCTTAGGCGTACCAAAGCAAGAACAATGGATTTCAGAAAAATTGAGTCACCTAGATGGCGTTGTTGCTATCGGCATAGGTGGTTCCTTTGATGTCTTGGCAGGTAATATTCCTCGGGCTCCAGAATGGATGCAACGCAATCGTCTCGAATGGTTGTATCGATTATATTTAGAACCTCAACGGATTGGCCGTATGTTGGCTATTCCGAAGTTTATGTGGACCGTTATTAGAAATAAATAGAGGAGTGTTGAATCGTGCCTACAGGACCAATAATTAAGGAAGGGTTTCCACTGATAGGGGCTATGCTAATTATCGCGGTGGTATTAGGATTTTTAGGACATTATGTAATTGCGATTATTTCATTTATTCTGGCATTATTTTTCGTCAATTTCTTTAGAAATCCTAAACGTGTAATCCCTCAAGATCCAGATTTAATTTTATCTCCAGCGGATGGTAAAATTATGGATATTTCTGATGTATACGAAGATATTTACTTACATAAAGAGTGTAAAAAAGTAACTATTTTCCTATCTGTTTTTGACGTACATGCTAATCGTGCGCCTATTGATGGTAAAATTACATACCGTCACTACACAATGGGCAGTTTCTTGCCTGCTTTTAAAGATAGTGTAGGTTTTGAAAATGAACGTCATACTATTTGTATTGAAAATGATCGTACTTCCGTATTGGTAACACAAATTGCAGGCCTTTTAGCGCGTCGTATCGTATCTTGGACAGACCTTGATAGCGTGCTTGAACGCGGCCAATTGTACGGGATGATTAAATTCGGTTCCTGTACTGAAATCTACATGGATAAGGATGTAGAGTTGTTCGTGGAAAAAGGTCAACATATTACAGGTGGAGACACTGTTATCGGGAGGTTGCGTCATGAATAAATCTATTATTCCAAATTTATTTACCAGTGCTAATTTAGCTTTTGGTGTTCTAGGTATCACATTCTCTGCCACAGGGAATACCTTCTATGCTGCTATCTGCGTACTATTATCCTTAGTTGCTGATGGTTTAGATGGTCGTGTAGCGAGAGCTTTAGGTGTGGCAGGACCTATGGGTCGTGAATTAGACTCTTTGTCAGATGTTGTAGGCTTTGGTGTAGCACCAGCTTATATGTTATATATGAAAGAGCTTTATGGTTTGGGATGGATTGCCTATGTACCATTATTAGTATTTGCTGTATTGGGCGCATTCCGTCTTGCTCGTTTTAACATTAAAACCGAAGAAGTTCATGGTTACTTTGAAGGGTTGCCAATTCCAGCTGCAGGTTGCTTGGCGGCTACCTACGTATTGTGTGGTGTAGAGGTTCCTCAATTTGTATTAGTGGTTTGCATGATTGGTGTAGGCTTCTTAATGGTTAGTGAAGTACAATATCCAGACTTCAAAGGTAAAACTGCAATCTATATTAATAAACTTTCCATTGTACTAACTGCTATTTTTGTCATAGCTTGTCTCGTATATGATTGGCATACATGGGCAGTGATGATTTTTGCTGGTTATGTAGTATTTGGCCTTGTTAATGGGGCGTTAAATATAGTGCGTAAATAAGTGTGTGGAGGATAATAGTATGAATTACCTACTGGATCTGATATTGATCCCTATGCAGGTAATAATCGTAATTTATACGGTTTATTATTTTGTGCTCGCCGTAATTGGTATGTGGCGGTCTCGAGTACATAAAAACTATACCCCTAAAAATTCCTTTGCTATCGTTGTATGTGCTCATAATGAGGAAGCAGTGGTTGGTGAGTTAGTAAAAAACTTACGTAGTTTGGACTATCCTGATGAGTTGTACGATATCTTTGTTGTTGCCGATAACTGTACAGATAAGACTGCTGAGGTAGCAAGTGCTGCTGGTGCCAATGTACATGAACGATTCAATAAAGAAGAAGTAGGCAAAGGCTATGCCATGGGGTGGATGTTTGATCGTGTGGAAAGAATGGATCGGAAATATGATGCCTTTCTTATCTTTGATGCCGATAATTTAGTACATCCTCAATTTATGTTAGAAATGAATGATCATCTTGAAAAAGGTGAGTCTGTAATTCAAGGTTATTTGAACTCTAAAAACCCAACAGACTCTTGGGTTGCGGGTACATTTTCCATCATGTTTTGGATGGTTAATCATATGTGGCATTTAGCAAAATACCGCATTGGCTTGTCCACAGCACTAGGTGGTACTGGTATGTGTATACGTACATCTATCATCCGTGAATATGGCTGGGATTGTAATAGCTTGACTGAGGATATGGAATTCTCTATGAAGCTATTAACACATGGTCTTAAAACTACTTGGGCTCACGATGCCATTGTGTATGATGAAAAAGTTACGACTATGATGGCTTCTTGTAAACAACGTTTACGTTGGGCACAAGGTCAATTTGACTGTGCGGATCGATATATTCCTAAATTATTTGCCGCAGGTATTAAACAAGGAAATATCGTTATTCTAGATGGCATTTTACAAGTTAGTCAGCCTTATTTCTTGTTGTTGACAACTATATATTTAGTATTTTCATATATCAATGCATATGTGCCGATTTATACAAATATTTTGTATCAAATTATGCCGATGTCTGTATGGCAAATTATCGGTATTGGTCAATATTTGTTCCCACTTATTGTATTGTTAAAAATTAAGGTTCCACCTAAAATTTGGTTCTACTATTTGTTATATCCAATTTTTGTATACTCTTGGGTTCCTGTAAATATTTTAGGTTGGTTCCGTCGTCATAATAAGGAATGGTCTCATACAGTTCATACGCGAGCTGTTGGTTTGAATGACGTGAAATTAACACGTATGGGCAATATGAATAAGAATAAAAAATAGAATCTGTAGGAGTGACTATGCATATTTTAATGTGTAATGATGATGGTATTTTAGCAGATGGTTTACGCCGTCTTGCATCGTACTTAAGTCATTATTATCGAATTACCGTTGTAGCACCTGCAAATGAGCAAAGTGCTAAATCCCATGCATTGACGACTGAGATTCCTTTAAAATTAGATGCGTACAATGGCGAGGATGAAAATCCTCGCCTTTATGCTCTAACGGGAACTCCTTCTGATTGCATGAAGTTTGGTCTTAGTTATTTATTGATTGATGATATGCCTGATCTTGTGATTTCAGGTATTAATCATGGTTTTAATTTGGGATCGGATGTATTGTATTCCGGTACGGTGTCTGCTGCCATGGAAAGTTGTTTTTACGGCATTCCAGGGTTAGCATTATCTGTTGAACGGTATTCTCCTGAACGAGGGGATGAAATGCACCACTTTATACTTGAATTAATTGAAAAGATTTATGTTAAAGGTCAATTTGATGGCTTATTAAATGTAAACTTCCCATTGCGTGGCGCATGTGATTGGGATCATTTTAAAATGGTTAGTCAAGGTTTACAAACCTATAGTAATATTATTGATGCTCGTATTAACTCAAGAGGGCAAGATTATTACTGGTTAGCAGGTGAGCTTGATTATGGTGCTGAAAGTGTCCCTACCGATGTGGAGTATGCTCGCAAGGGCTATATAACAGGGGTAGCACTTACATGGAAGCAGCAATGTGATGTAGGTATGGAAGCCGTTAAAAATATTTTAGATAAAATATAAAAAATATGTTGACATTGTTTTGGGATATCTGTATAATAACAAATGTTCCGAGACGCCGGAGTGGCGGAATGGCAGACGCACTTGACTCAAAATCAAGCGGGTAACACCGTGTGGGTTCAAGTCCCACCTCCGGCACCAACTTTAGGCGGTAAGACTTTTGTCTTACCGCCTATTTTTTATATATTTATATTTATGAATTAATATACAGTTGTATACATTTTATTTGCTTGAGGTGAAAGTATGGATCAAGGTGTAATTGAATATATTGCTAATGTCTTTGACATACCAAAGCTAGCACAACCTGTAAGTGTAGTTCAAATGCCTTTACCGTTAACACGGTTAGCTGAGATACCCTTAGATAGTTCTGTTAATCAATGCCAAGGCTTTTGTTATAACTCTAAAAAAGATGTATTTGTTCTTGCTTGTATAAACTCAGATAATACAAAACAAATTATGTATGAAATAAATCCAACAACGTTACAAGTTGTTGCTAAGTATGAATATAGTCAAAACCGTTTATTAGGCCATATGAATACGTTGACCTATAATCCGAATAATAATCGCTACTATACAACCAACGCTGTTGTAGATGGATATATCGTTACACCTATTGAAGCTGATAGCATGATTGTAGAGGCACCTATTAAATTAAAAGAAAAGGTATTTAACTTTGCCTTTGATAAAGAGCGCAACGAATATGTATCGATTGTGCCTTTAACAAATTCTCATCGTACAATTAATTATTACGATGCTGATTTTAACCGAATTCGTAGCTTTACAATTGATGCAGAGCATACTGATTTAAATAATAATGGCGCCTATGCAGCAAATGGTAACACTATATTTACAACCTTAACAACCTTTGTTTCTGTTGATGATGAAGGTGTTGTTAAGAATATAACTCCTTATGCGTCAGGTATGGAAGTAGAAGATATGGATTATCGTAATGGTCAAATGTATGTAGCCGTTAATCGCAAGGGGAAAGTTGAAATTTATAGCTTACCTACATTACCATTTTCAGTAAATGCCTAGATTTTATCTATGTTTTATCCACTTTAAGAGTGTATAATATAAATGTTGGGGTAATTTAGGAGTTATTATGAAATTAGGGAATGATATTATTGAAATTGACCGTATCCGTTGTGCTATAGAAAAATCTAAACCATTTCGTGATCGCGTCTATACGTCTCATGAGATTGATTACTGTGAAAGCAGAAAAAAAGGGCGTTATGCGTCTTATGCTGGCATATATGCTGCTAAAGAGGCTTTCATTAAAGCATTAGGAACGGGAATGCGTCATGGTTCATGGCAAGATATAGAAATTTATCATGATGAATTGGGGGCGCCCTTAATTCGTCTACAAGATACTTTCAAAGAAATCTATGAAACATTAGGTTATATTGATATACATGTGTCGATTAGCCATTGCAAAGAATATGCAATGAGCACGGTTATACTTGAAGGAGCATAAGATGCAAATATTAACAACTGAAGATGCTCGATATATAGATCAAGAGGTACCTAAGCAGTTAGGTGTTTCTTTGGAAATTCTAATGGAAAATGCAGGACGTGGCATTGTAGATGCTTTATGGGGACAATATGACTTATTTTCCTTAGATCATGCACGTTCTATCAATAGTTTTGTGCTATTTATCTGTGGTACAGGAAATAATGGGGCAGATGGTCTGGTAGCCGCTCGTCATCTATTAGAACAAGGCGTACCTGTACAAATTGTACTGGTAGGTGATACGAGCAAGTGTAGTGACCTCTTTGCAGTACAACTTGAAAGATGTGAAGCAATGGGTTGTATCATTGATATGTATGATGAATTCAATGATTGGTCCAATGTGGCTATCGCTGTAGAAGGTATTATGGGCACAGGTTTAACAGGCCGATTGCGGGATTTAACCATCGATGTTTTGCATGATATTGATACTATGCGTAGTCAATATAATTTTGATTTGTGGGCTATTGATGTACCTGCAGGGCTAGATGCTTCTTCTGGTCAAATTTCAGAGGGAACATTGACTTATGATTATACGGTTACCTTTGGGGCTATTAAACAAGGTTTATTGTTATATCCTGGTAAGGCCATAGGGGGCACAGCTATTGTTGCACCGCTAGGAGCACCTTGGCAACACGTATTAGTTGATCGAGATAGTACTATAACGATTGATTCGGATTTAGCAGAAACTCTAATTAATTATCGGGTTCCTATGGCACACAAAGGTGTAAATGGGAATACATTAATCGTCGGTGGATCTAGTGATATGGTTGGAGCCCCTATGTTGGCCGCAGAAGCTGCTGTTCACAGTGGAGCCGGTAAGATTACATTAGGCGTTCCAGATATAATTAAACATGTTGTGCAAGGTCATATCATACCGGAAGTAATGGTAACATCTATCGATGAAAATGAATCCCTTTATGACGGACGTCAAGTAGTTGCTATTGGGCCAGGTTTGGGGCGCACTACAGATATTCCAGATGTAGTAAATCAAGCTATTGATTCCTGTGAAGGCGCTCTCGTCATTGATGCAGATGCGTTATATGCATTAGGCCATGTAGGTTCTGTCGATAAAGATGCTTTACGTGATGGCCATATTGAGTCCGTATATAAGGTGCAAAAAAATCTGCCATACTGTGTAATGACGCCTCATTTAGGTGAATTTAGTAGACTTATAGATTTGCCAATAAAATGGATTGAACGTCATTATATTACACTGGCTCGAGCATTTGCTAAGGCTCATCAAGTAGTGTTAGTACTTAAGGGAATTCCTTCTGTTGTGGCACTACCTGATGGTACGGTATATGTTAATACTATCGGAAATGCTGGTATGGGAACTGGCGGAATGGGGGATGTATTAACAGGTATTATTGCAGGTTTTATTAGCCAAGGTTATTCCTTACAAGATGGTGCAATTTTAGGTGTCTATGTACATAGCCGCAGTGCAGATATACTAAGTGATACTAAAACTTGGGGGTATACACCTAGTGATGTAAGTACATCGATAGGTTGTGTCATTAGTGAATTATTGGGAGAATAAGAATGACAAATAAAATACAGCGATTTATAGCCTTTTTGTTAGTGTTATGTATTCCAATCTTTGCTATTGCGGGATGCACGAATAAAGATGTAGCTAATGCAGCATCTCAGAATAGCACTAGTGTAAATGAAGGCTATTCAATTGATACGAAGCAGACGAATCCTGAAGGTCATCTAGATGTATATATGCTAGATATTGGTCAAGGCGATGCCATATTACTTAAGGTTGGCGATGAATATAGTATGATCGATACAGGTGATATAGAGCATCGTGAGAACATTGTGGCACAGTTAAAATCTATGGGTGTTACAAAGCTAAAAAATGTAATTATCACACATCCTCATGCTGATCATATGGGTGGTTTCTATGCCATCGCAAAAGCTATGCCTATTGAACATGTGTATGATGATGGTATTTCTGTTGATAATAATATGTATAAAACCTATGAAAAATGGATTGATAAAAATAAAATTCAACGGTCTACATTGCGTAGTGGTGATGTAGTAGATTTTGGTCATGGAGCGGTATTTGTTGTATATGCACCTTGGACTGAACCTTTAACAGATAAAAAAGGAGCGCCAGATCTTAATAATAACTCTATTGTAGGTAAATTAATTTTTGGTAAATTCTCTATGCTCTTTACTGGTGATGCAGAATTACAAGAAGAGAAAAAACTCATAAAAGAGCAGAACTCTAGACTGTTTGCCCGTGTTCTTAAGGTAGGTCACCACGGTTCTCGCACAAGTAGCTCTGAAGATTTTTTGAAATCTATTAAACCAGAAAGTGCATTAATTTCAAATGGCATGTATAATAGTTATGGTCATCCTCACGATGTAACATTACGTCGTTTGCAGGAAAATAATATTGCCATTTACCGTACAGATACGATGGGACGTATTCACATTAGTACGGATGGGAATGAATGGCAAATTACAACTGAACGTTAGTATCGATTGCATAGCACAAAAATTAATTTTAAGCAACTGATTTTTGTGTGTACTGTATAAAGACTTTATATAGTAATATGTATAATCGGCATACTAATCTTCATGTTTGTATGAAATAATCTATCTATAATCTAACATTAGTTTATGGATAGATTGGAACGATGAGACTTTGATTCACAAAGATATCATCGACTCATCTCTATGGTTTGGACACTACGTATGTCAGTTAGATTGGAGTGAATGTATTGCGTAAACTATTTTTTATGTGCCTTGCTGTCTTGATGGCGATACCACTATTCTTGACTCAAGCAAAGGCAGCTAATCTTGAAGATGCTCGATGGGTGACACGAACTGATGCACCGGTACCATATGTTCGTATGGTTATGGATTTGTCAGCACCGGTAAAAGCGTCTGCATCGATTAGCAAAGATGGGAAAACGACGACTGTTACCTTAAAGAACACAAAGCTAAAAACTGCTAAAGCGAATATCAATATGGACTCTAGCATAGCTAGTTCTGCTAGACTCACAGAAGATGGCAGAGATGTGAAGGTAACAATTAAGACACCTTCATCTATCGATACGAGTGATGTAAAGGTATTTTCCCTAAAGAAAGATACGGTTAATCAGAAACCGTATCGCATCGTTGTAGATGTACAGAAAAAAGGTGTGGTACCTAAACCTGCTTATTATGGCAAACGTCCATCTCCTTCTGCACATCCTGCGAAAAATATGCCAACAGGATCCGGTAATTATTCTATTAGCGGTGGTCTATCTGGTAAAACAATTACGATTGACCCAGGTCATGGTGGTAGTGACTCTGGTGCCGTTGGGCCGCATGGTGTACAAGAGAAAAATATTACACTACCGATTTCTATGTACTTGAAAAAAGCTCTAGAAAATCGTGGCGCTAAAGTGCTTATGACTCGTACTACAGACGTAGACGTATACGGTCCTAATGCAAGTGGTGTTGATGAATTGGGTGCTCGTGTTAACGTAGCAAACCGTAGCAATTCTGATGCGCTCATCAGTGTGCATATTAACGCATTCAACAACCCAAGTGTTGGTGGTATTGCAACATACTACTATAGTAAAACAGGCAATGATGCTCGATTAGCACAAAAGGTACAATCTCAAATTGCTAGCGTTCCAGGTTTCAATGGTGACCGTGGCATTCAAGAAGGTAACTTATATGTGTTGAGACATTCTAACATGCCTGCAGTTCTTGTAGAGCTTGGTTTTATTTCCAACCCTAATGAAGAACGTGTATTGCAATCTCCTCAAACACAAGAAGACTTTGCAAATCGCATTGCCAATGGTATTGCTAGTTACTTTGGAGGTTAATCGATGAAATTACGTAAACAAGTTCTGTCGATCCTCTGCGTAGGTTTGCTTGCATTTGCAGCGGGTTGTACACCTAATCAAGCACCTACAACGGGTAAAAGTGAACCTGTGCAAGAGACGAAAGTCAATAAGGATGCAGAAACAACAAAAACATCTCAAGAAATGGTTAAGATGGCCTTCTTTGTTCCAACAGAGGATGGCTCAGGGGTAAAACAATCAACCGTTGAGATGGAGGCGGACAAAGTAACGCCTAAAGCTGCTCTTCTAGCGATGTTAAAAGCTGATAGAGCACAAAAATATCCAGTATTCTCCAAGGATATTAAAATTACATCCGTTACTGTAAAGGACGGCATTGCTTCTGTAGAAGTGAATGACGCTTTCGTAAAAGGTAATGGTGGGGACTTAACTGTTAAATTACAAATGGCTGCCATTGTAAATACATTGACATCCTTTGATAATATTAATGGTGTTCTTTTCGTTAGCAATGGTAAAAAGGTACCTACTGTAGGTTCCTTTGATACGAAAGATCCTGTTAAACGGATGACAAACCTAATTAAAAAATAATTAAGTTAGGCTCATTGATAGCAGATAGTTGATATATCAACTATCTGCTATTTTTGTTGTCTTTTATATATGTTACAATACAATATGTATACTAATCGGAAGCCAGGTGATGAGATGCAATTAAAAGATGTAGGGGAATTTAATTTCATTCGCCACATTCAAGATAATACGATACATGATCCAAGTACTGTGATTACAGGAATTGGTGATGATTGTGCTGTATATAGTGCTAAGGAAGAAACAGATCAATTAATTAGTACTGATACGATGGTGGAAGGGGTTCACTTTAGCTTTCACTATATGAAGCCCTATGATGTAGGCTATCGTCTCATGACGGCCAATTTGAGTGATATTGCTGCTATGGGTGGTACTCCTCGTCAAATTGTGCTATCTGTGGCGGCACCTGAATATGTTGATACGGCTATTCTTGATGAAGTTTATAGAGGTATAAAAGATCAATGCGCAAAATATCATCTTAATATACTTGGTGGGGATACGGTGTGTACGGAAGGGCCCATGGTGTGGACTGTAACAATTATTGGTGATGTCCCTAAAGGAACTGCTATTATGCGTAGCGGTGCGCAAGTAGGTGATATTGTGGGTATTACAAATTACGTAGGTTATGCTGCTACAGGTTTGGGTGCCTTATCATATAATTTAGATGGTTATCATATGACCAAGGTTGGTCATCAACGTCCAGATCCACAAATAGAATTGGGCCAACAATTGAGACAATTAGGTATTCATAGTATGAATGATATTAGTGATGGTCTCGGTAGTGAATTAAATGAAATTGCATCGGCTAGCAATGTATCTATTGTCATAGAGGAAAAAGCTATTCCACTACATGAGGAGACTTATGAATTAGCTAAGTATTTGCAGACTAATCCAGTGGACTATGCATTGTATGGTGGAGAGGACTTTCAACTAGTATTCACGGCTCCTAAATCATTGCTTTCTAAATTAGAGAATTTAGCAGGCATTACAATAATTGGTGAAGTTGTATCTGGACCAGCTCAGGTGCAGATGGTAACACCAGATAAAACGATTAAGACCATAGAAGCGAAAGGATATAATCATTTTCATGAATCATAAGGCACAGGTTCAATTAGAGACTCATACAGTTGAAGATACACAACAATTTGGACAATTATTAGGCAAATGGGTCAAACAAAGTGGAGACCCTTTATGTATTGCCTTAATTGGTAATTTGGGGACAGGAAAAACTCATCTATCTCAAGGCATTGCGAAAGGCTTTGGCGTTACAGAGGAGATTACAAGCCCTACGTTTGCTATCATGAATACTTACGATGTTGATAGAACACATTTATATCATTTTGATGTATATCGGTTGGATGATATAAGTGAACTAGAAAATATTGGCTTTTACGAATATACAGAGGACTGTGTATCCATTGTGGAGTGGGCTGATAAATTTTCTGATGAATTACCAGATGAAACATTATGGATATATTTAACTCGTATTGATGATACAAGCCGATCCATTACGTTAAGTAGTGATTATCTTACGAAAGATGATTTAGTAGATATAGGAGGCCCATATGTGGTTGGGAATTGAGACAAGTTCGCTCGTATCGAGTGTGGCCTTAATGGATGAAACAAACTTGATTGGTGAATTAACCATTCAAGCGGGATTAACTCATTCTGAGCAGCTAATACCTCACATCGACATGTTGTTGCGAGCCTCACAAGTAAAAAAGAATGAACTAAAAGGTATTATAGTTAGCATCGGTCCTGGTTCATTTACGGGATTGCGTATAGGTATGGGGACTGCAAAAGCTATGGCTTATGCCTTACAAATTCCATTGTATGGTGTGATGACAATGGATAGTTTGGCTCATAATGTTTCATATACAAATAGAACTATCTGTACTGTTATCGATGCTCAGAAAAAGCATGTATATGCTGGTTTATATAGATATGAAAATAACAAACTATTATGTAAAGAGGAGCCATTTGTTATTGCTGCTAGTGATTTATTAGATAAATTTAGAGAAACAAAGGAAGATGTCTTATTCTTAGGGGATGGTATCAAGCGCATTGAAAAGCTTTTAGAGGAAAGCGATACTAATTTGACGGTGCTAGATATTTCACAACGTATTCCGAAGGCAAGCTCTTTACTATTAGCAGGTCGTGAATTGGTAGAACGTGAAGAGATATGTGATCCAATGGATATGGTTCCTTACTATATTCGTCGCTCTGAGGCAGAGGTGTTATGGGAGGAGCGACATAAGGATAATCCTGAAATGTTAAACCAAAATCCTACTGTAATAGTGACTGAAGCGGCAGGAGCAGAATAATGGAGATTCGGTTAGCGGCCATCGATGATGCTCAGGTCATTTATGATATAGAACAGCAGTCCTTTTCAGTTCCATGGAGTTTGGAATCTGTACTTGCTGAACTTGAAGGAGCAGATAATAAATTATATATGGTTATTTGCGAAGACAATCATATTGTTGGTTATGGTGGTGCATGGCTCGTATATGATGAAGGACAAATAACAAATATTGCCATTATTCCTTCTGCTCGTGGTAAAGGATATGGATCAGAACTTACTAAACAATTAATAGATGAATGTTTCAAGAGAGGTATGCACGAAATCTTCTTGGAGGTACGCATATCCAATTTGCCTGCCTTAGCAATGTATAGAAATCTTGGGTTTTCTGTTAAAGGGATTCGCAAAGATTATTATTCAGAGCCAAAAGAGGATGCTTATATTATGTCTCTTGTTTCAGAGGAAATAGAATGAGTATTTACACATTAGCCTTGGAAAGTAGCTGTGATGAAACATCAGCCTCTGTCTTAAAGGATGGACGAACTGTTTTATCTAATGTTATTTCTAGCCAAGTGCCGATTCATAGAAAATTTGGTGGCGTTGTGCCAGAAATCGCATCGCGTCACCATATAGAACAAGTTATACCTGTTATAGATCAAGCGCTACGAGATGCGAATGTGACCTTACAAGATATCGACCACATTGGTGTTACCTATGGTCCTGGCCTTGTGGGTGCATTATTGGTAGGTGTAGCAGCAGCAAAGGGTTTATCCTTTGCTACAGGCATCCCTTTGGTGCCAGTTCATCATATGGAAGGTCATATTTTTGCTAATTTCTTAGCTAATCCAGAATTAGAGCCTCCATTTTTGAGCCTCGTCGTATCTGGTGGTCATACAATGCTAGTTCATGTAAAAGGGTACGAAGAATTTGATATTCTTGGTCAGACTCGTGATGATGCAGCGGGTGAAGCATTTGATAAAATTGCTCGTGTTATGGGCTTCCCTTACCCAGGTGGCCCTCATATTGATGCACTTGCCCTTGAAGGTAATCCAGATGCTATTGAATTTCCAAAGGCTTTAAGTGAACCTGGTAATTTTGAATTTAGTTTTAGTGGTTTAAAGTCTGCTGTCTTAAACTATTTAAATAGCAAGCAACAAAAGAATGAACCCATCAATCAAGCCGATGTTGCCGCATCCTTTCAAAAGGCTATTGTTGATGTATTAGTTGAAAAAACGAAAGATGCAGCTCATACATTAGGTGAAACGCGTATTACCATTGCGGGAGGCGTATCTGCTAATAAAGGCTTACAACAAGCCTTAGAGGTTATGTGTAAGGAAGAAGGCTTTACCTATTACAAGCCTCATAAAATTCTGTCCACCGATAATGCTGCAATGATTGGTTGTCGCGCCTATTATATGGCTCAAGCTGGTAAATTTGGCGACTTAACATTGAATGCAAAACCAAGTGTTGAAATTGGTCATGTATCTTGGAAAGAGGATTAATTGTGGATATCGGTCAAGATATTTTAAATACAACACCATTAGGTCCCTTACAAACCTCATTACTAGAGCATATTAGTAAACTTATATCCTTTGGCGAGTCATTGACTCGTCAAAGGATACAGATTTTTACGCCCCTTCTAGAAAAACCACAAGGTGATATACAGCAACGTGCAGATATGCTATGCATTGAACGAAGCGAGCAAGGTGTTATTACTCGACAATTAAAAGGAAATAATACGTGGCATTCTATGATGGGAAATGGTCAACCTCTTATTGGGATAGAGCATGATCAACGACAACATGTTTTTCCTATTGTCGATAATGGTGGTCGTATTATTGGGGGGATAGCTTTTACAGTATCTCCGTCTATTAAAAAAAATCAATATGAACAAGAATATATCTTATCTGATACGATGCAACGTCTCATGCTAACAGCTACAGATGAGCAAATACAATCGTATGAGCCAATTTCTTATTTTGATGGTTTAATCATCTTTGATGATTCTCATAGAATTCTTTATGGTAATGAGTCGGCTATACAATTAGTAGATTTACTTGGATTTGATCGACGACTAGTAGGATCATCAATTTATAGCAGTACCTTAAAAATTTCCGCCATACAACAAGTGTTGGATGATAGAATGATATACACTAGTGAAGAAATCTATCAAGATATGGTAATACGTCAGCATATGATTCCGATTGCTATGGGACGCAATGAAACACGTTGTTTCCTCGTGCTTCACGATTGTACCCGTGAAAGTAAGCAGCAACAAGAATTGTTGGTAAAGAATTCTATTATCAAAGAGGTTCATCACCGTGTAAAAAACAATTTACAAACTGTAGCGGGATTACTACGTATGGAAGCAAGACGTTCTAGTCTGCCAGAAGTTAAACAAGCCTTACAAGAGGGAATCAATCGTATTGAAAGTATGGCTTTAGTTCACGATATTGTATCCCATTATGATGAGGATTATATTGGTATCCGATCAATCTATGACGAGTTATGTCGTTTGTTGCGCATGAGTATGGTTCGACAAGACCAAGAGGTTACCTTTACCTATAGTGGAGAAGACATATTGATTTCCTCTCATATGGCAAGTTATGTATCCCTCATAACTAATGAATTAATTACTAATAGCCTTGAACATGGTTTAGATGGTAAAGCAGGGGAGATTCGTCTAGCTGTTTCGGAATTAGAGGAATATATTGTATTAGATTTTTCTGATACGGGAAAAGGATTACCTAAAGATTTCTCTATTAACTCGAATAAGCGATTAGGATTAACTATTATTAATAATTTAGTTACCCATGAGTTAAAAGGGCGTCTATCTGTTAAAAATATTGATGCCGGTGTTCTAGTGACAATACATATGAAGAAGGAGAAGTAAATGCGCGTTTTAATAGTGGATGATGAATCCCTTATACGTATGGATCTACGCGATATTATTGAATCCTGTGGTCATGAAGTTGTGGCAGAAGGGACTAATGGTGTTGAAGCCATCAAGCTTTGCAAAGAATATAAACCTGATATTGTTCTAATGGATGTAAAGATGCCAGAATTAGATGGCATTGAAGCAGCACGTCAAATTGGCTTTCACCATGAAGCACCTGTAGTTCTATTAACTAGTTATAGTCAACAGGATTTAATAAATAAGGCTAGAGAATCTGGCGTATATGGATATTTAATTAAGCCTGTTCGTGAAGAACAATTGGTTCCAACCTTAGAAATGGCATTAGGGCGTTATCATAGTGATGCTGAGCTACGCGAAAAAATGGCTGAATTAGAACAATCATTAGAAGATCGTAAAATCATTCAAAAGGGGACCGGTATATTGATGGAGCTGTACTCTATATCAGAAGAGGAAGCCTATAATCGCATTCGTGCTTTAAGTATGAAGAAACGAGATAGTATTGTTAATATCTGTAAAGCATTAATTAATCAAGTTTCAAAATAGATACAAAGACTAGTATAAGAATCAAAACTTATACTAGTTTTTTTGTGTCTAACATCAAATGAAAACTAAAAAGTCAAAAAATCAAAATTTCTACTTGCATTTATTTTGACATAGGTTATAATAATACATGTGATTAGCACTCGACTACTTAGAGTGCTAATGAATTGTAAATAATAACTAGTAAATAAGGAGTGACATCATATGTTAAAACCATTAGCTGACCGCGTTCTTATCCGTTTAGAAGCAAAAGAAGAAAAAACTAAAAGTGGTATTTTCCTTCCTGATACAGCAAAAGAAAAACCTCAAGAAGGCGTAGTAGTAGCTGTTGGTGCAGGTAAAGTTTATGACAATGGTCAACGTGTAGCTCCAGAAGTTAAAGTTGGCGATACTGTTATGTTCGCAAAATATGCTGGTAGCGAATTAGAAATCGATGGCGCTACTCATTTGATCATTAGCGAACGCGATATCTTAGCAGTACTATAATAGCTAATATATCTGTATAGAGCTAAACATACTATTGATACATTCTATATTGCCTACGGGCATATACATTCCCTTACATTAGATACTGATATTATCTAGGAGGTAATACATATGGCAAAAGAAATCTTGTTTAATGAAGAAGCTCGTCGCGCTTTAGGTCGTGGCGTTGATCAATTGGCAAACGCTGTAAAAGTTACATTGGGACCAAAAGGTCGTAATGTTGTATTGGATAAAAAATTCGGTTCCCCAACGATCACAAATGATGGTGTAACTATTGCTCGTGATATCGAACTTCCAGATCCATTTGAAAACATGGGCGCTCAATTAGTTAAAGAAGTTGCTACTAAAACTAACGACGTAGCAGGTGATGGTACTACTACTGCAACAGTATTGGCACAAGCTATGATCCAAGAAGGTATGCGCAACGTAGCAGCTGGTGCTAACCCAATGATCTTGAAAAAAGGTATTGAAACAGCAGTTAAAACTTTGGTTGAAGAAATTAAAAAACGTTCCATCAAAGTTTCTGGTAAAGCTGAAATCGCTCAAGTTGCAAGTGTATCCGCTGCTGACGAAGAAATTGGTGGCTTAATTGCTGAAGCTATGGAAAAAGTAGGTAACGACGGCGTTATCACTGTAGAAGAATCCAAAGGCTTGCAAACTGCATTAAACGTAGTAGAAGGTATGCAATTTGACCGTGGTTACATTTCCCCATACATGGTAACTGATCCTGACCGTATGGAAGCTGTAATGGATAACCCATACATCTTGATTACTGACCGTAAAATCAGTGCTATCGCTGATATGTTGCCAACACTTGAAAAAGTGGTAAAAGTAGGTAAAGAACTTCTTATCATCGCTGAAGATGTAGAAGGTGAAGCATTGGCTACATTGGTAGTAAACCGCTTGCGTGGTACTTTCAAAGCAGTAGCTGTAAAAGCTCCTGGCTTCGGTGACCGTCGTAAAGCTATGCTTGAAGATATCGCTATTTTGACTGGTGGTACTGTAATTACTGAAGATATGGGCCGCAAACTTGATTCTGTAGAACTTACTGATCTTGGTACAGCTCGTCAAGTTCGCATCACTAAAGATGAAACTACAATCATCGATGGTGTAGGCGATAAAGATGTAATTGCTAAACGTGTAAGCCAAATTCGTGCACAAGTAGAAGAAACAACTTCCGAATTCGACCGTGAAAAATTACAAGAACGTCTTGCAAAATTATCCGGTGGTGTTGCAGTTATTGAAGTAGGTGCTGCTACAGAAGTTGAAATGAAAGATAAAAAACTTCGTATCGAAGATGCATTGAACGCAACTCGCGCTGCTGTTGAAGAAGGTATCGTAGCTGGTGGTGGCACTACATTCATCGATATCATCCCTGCATTGAACACATTGGAAGCTACTGGTGATGTTCAAACTGGTATTAACCTTGTTAAACGTGCAGTAGAAGAACCTCTTCGTCAAATCGCTTACAACGCTGGTCTTGAAGGTTCCGTTGTAGTAGAAAAAGTTAAAAATACAGAAGCTGGTGTTGGTTTCAACGCATTGACTGAAGAATATATCGACATGGTTAAAGCTGGTATCGTGGATCCTGCTAAAGTAACACGTTCTGCGCTTCAAAATGCTGCATCCATCGCATCTCTTGTATTGACTACTGAAACAATCGTAGCTGACAAAGTAGAAGAAAATGCTGCAGTACCTGCAATGCCTCCAATGGGTGGCATGGGCGGTATGATGTAATCAACTGCTTAGCGCATAATCTATAAAATTTAGAATAATCCTAATGAATTAGGAACTATATGTTCACTTTTTCATTAGGATTATTTTTATATATCTGAAAATTAAATAGTTTTTTGTATTAAATAGGTACAGAATATTTCTTGACTTTTTAGGTATTAAATTAGAAGATTATATGTGGCTTATCAAATCGATAAAATTGATTTTGTATACCATATATGTTATAATTCTATAGAATTTAATATTGAGTCTAGTTTGACATGGTAGTTTTTCTCCACTATAATAACGATATCGAATTATTTCGATTTTTGTTTTGGTTTGAAAGAAGGATTACTATGTTAAGCTTTATTTTTAAAAGTAAACCTAATTATATTAATTTTGGCCTCTTAGTTTACCGTTTGGCACTTGGTATTTCCATGTTTTATCATGGATATTTAAAGTACTTGAGCGGTGCTGAAGGCCTTTATAAAGTTGGAGCTATGTTGGCACCATTAGGTGTACCTGGTGGTTATGAAATTTTAGGTACTATGGCCGCATATGCAGAAATGATAGGTGGTGTACTTATAGTAATTGGTCTATTTACACGAATTGGATCTTTGTTACTCATAGGTACATTAGCAATAGCAACGACATTAAATCTTAGTGGTAGTTTCTTTAGCTGGGATTATCCATCTCAAATGGGCTTCGGTGCTCTTATGTTGTTCTTCGCTGGCGCAGGTCGCTATAGCCTAGATAAAGCTTTATTTAAATAATAATTAGGATAATAGACTCGTCGCTTGATGGGTCTTTTATTTGTGTAGCGAGGTTATTATGAATACAAAAACAGTTCCGTTTACAGCTGAACAATTAGAAAATATTATTGACCAATATCCAACACCATTTCATATTTACGATGAAGAAGGTATCATTGAAAATATGAAATCTTTCATCGATGCATTTTCTTGGAATAAAGGGTTTAAACAATATTTTGCTGTAAAAGCGACTCCAAATCCATATATTATGCGTGTGTTACAAAAACTTGGCGTAGGTGCAGACTGTTCTTCCTTGGCAGAGTTGATACTATGCGAAAAAGTGGGCATTAAAGGTCATGATATTATGTTCACATCTAATGACACACCATATGTTGAATATAAAAAAGCACTAGAAATGGGCGCTATTATCAACCTTGATGATATTACTCATATTGAATATTTAGAAAAAAATCATGGTTCTTTGCCTGATACGTTCTGCGTTCGTTATAACCCAGGCTCCTTAAAAGAAGGTGGCAATACTATTATTGGCCTTCCTGAAGAAGCTAAATACGGTATGACTCGTGAACAAATTTTTGAAGCATACAAACAACTACAAGCAAAAGGTGTAAAACACTTTGGTATTCATACAATGGTTGTTTCTAATGAACTTGATATCGATGGCCTAGTTGGTACTGCAGAGCTTTGCTTTAATCTTGCAGTAGATATTAAAAATGAACTGGGTATCAATGTTGAGTTTATCGATCTTGGTGGTGGTGTAGGTGTTGCTTATAAGCCAGAACAAACACCTGTAGATTTCAAAGCGCTTAGCAAGGGTGTAGAAGAGGCTTACAATAGAATTCTCGTATCCAATGGTCTTGGTGATGTTGCTTTAGCTTATGAATGTGGCCGTATGGTAACGGGTCCATTTGGTTACCTAGTTTCTACAGCAATTCATAAAAAAGATATTTATCGTCATTACATTGGACTTGATTCTTGCATGGCAAATCTTATGCGTCCAGCATTATATGGTTCTTATCACCATATTACTGTAATGGGTAAAGAAAATGCGCCTAAGGATCATGTATATGATGTAACAGGTTCCTTGTGTGAAAATAACGATAAGTTCGCAATCCAACGTGAATTGCCAAAAATCGATATTGGTGATCGTATCATTCTTCATGATGCTGGTGCACATGGTCACTCCATGGGCTTTAACTATAATGGTAAATTGCGTTCTGCTGAGTTGTTATTACATAAAGATGGCTCTGTTACACAAATTCGTCGTGCTGAAACATATGATGATTTGTTTGGCACTCTCGATTTCTCCAACCTATAATTTAATATTGAGAATCGAATAGGATGAGAATGAATATTATTAAAAACCTATCAATATATGTAATATATGATATTCTTTTAATTCCTGTATATTTTAGTAGGAATATCTTGCTATCATTTAGATAAGAATGTATAATAATTATAGATTGTTATGCACATACTTGCTAAGTTGGCGAGAATTACGGCGGTATTCACGTTAGTGCGTACCGCCTTTTTATATGTGTCAGTATATACGTTTTACATATAACGATTGTATGCCTTGATATAGGGGATACATAATAAAAAGGAGTGAACATTTTGGCTGAATTACTTCAGATAAAAGATTTAAAGGTATCCGTTGAAGATAAACAAATCTTGAAAGGTATCAACTTAACAATTAATAAAGGTGAAATTCACGTAGTAATGGGCACAAATGGTGCAGGTAAGTCTACACTTGCTAATGCTATCATGGGTAACTCTACATATACTGTAGACAGCGGCTCCATTATTTTTGATGGTAAAGATATTACAGAAGATGCAGTAAACGATCGTGCAAAAGCTGGTATCTTCATGTCCTTCCAAAACCCTATTTCTATTCCTGGTATCACTGTAGAAAACTTCATTCGTACAGCTAAATCCACAATTACTGGTGAAAATGTACGTGCCTTATCCTTCAAAAAAGAATTGAAAGAAAAAATGGATGAATTATCTTTTGATTTGTCCTATGCACAACGTTATGTAAATGAAGGCTTCTCTGGTGGTGAACGCAAGAAAAATGAAATTCTTCAAATGTCCATTTTGAATCCTAAATTGGCTATTCTCGATGAAACTGACTCCGGTCTTGACGTAGATGCGGTTCGTATCGTATCCGAAGGCGTACAACGTTTCCACAATGAAGATAATGCTGTATTGATCATCACTCACCACAACCAAATCTTGCAAAAATTAAAACCTGACTATGTTCATGTATTGATCAATGGTAAGATCGTTAAAACTGGTGATGCTTCTCTTGTACGTGAAATCGAAGAAAAAGGTTACGACGCATACAAAGCATTAGCATAGGAGGCACAATGGAAGAAAAAAAGAAAACCCAAGTCGCAGATATGGACCGTGGTGTCTATGATATTAAGAATGACTTTGAATATTCTTATATTTCTGATGCCGGTTTAACAGAAGATATTATCCGTGAAATTTGGTCTAATAAAAATGAACCTGAATGGATGCTTGACTTCCGTTTAAAATCTTTAGAAATCTACAATCGTATGGGGATTCCAAACTGGATTCCTGATATTTCTGGCTTAGATATGGCAAATATTCACACTTATGTTAAGCCTAAAGTAGATATGAAAGAAAACTGGGACGAAGTTCCAGAAGAAATTAAAAGCACTTTTGACCGCTTAGGTATTCCAGAAGCGGAAAAAACATCTCTCGCTGGTGTTGGTGCTCAATATGACTCTGAAGTTGTTTACCACAGTATTCAAGAAGATCTTGTTAAACAAGGTGTTATCTATACTGATATCGAAACAGCATTACATGAGCATGAAGAAATCGTAAAAAAATACTGGATGACATTGATTCCACCTACAGACCATAAATGGGCGGCTCTTCATGGTGCAGTTTGGTCTGGTGGCTCCTTCGTATACGTTCCAGCAGGCGTACAAGTAGAAATTCCATTGCAATCTTATTTCCGCTTGAATGCACCAGGTGCTGGTCAGTTCGAACATACGATGATCATTGTAGAAGAAGGTGCTAAATTGCACTTCATCGAAGGTTGTTCTGCTCCTAAGTATGACGTATCTAACCTTCATGCAGGCGCTGTTGAATTATTCGTTAAAGACAATGCTACATTGCGTTACTCTACAATTGAAAACTGGTCCAAGAACATGTACAACCTTAACACAAAACGTTGTGTAGTAGGTAAAAATGGTACAATCGAATGGGTATCTGGCTCCTTTGGTTCTAAAGTATCTTGCTTGTATCCAATGAGTATCCTTAATGGTGAAGGTGCACATGCTGAATTCACAGGTGTAACATTTGCTGGCGAAGGACAATTCCTTGATACTGGTTGTAAGGTAGTTCATAATGCTCCTTACACAACTAGTAATGTAAACTCTAAATCTATTTCCAAATCCGGTGGTGCTGCTATTTACCGTGGCCTTTTGAAAATTGGCCCTAAAGCAGAACATTCCAAAGCGACTGTATCTTGTGAATCCTTGATGCTTGATGCAGAGTCTCAATCTGATACAATTCCAGCTATTATCGTAGAAAACGATAATGTGGATTTAGGTCATGAAGCTAAAATCGGTCGTATTTCCGACGAAGCGATTTTCTATCTCATGACACGTGGTATTAGCGAAGAAGAAGCTCGTGCAATGCTCGTTCGTGGTTTCGTAGAGCCAATCTCCAAAGAATTACCACTTGAGTATGCTGTAGAAATGAACAATCTAATCAATCTTGAATTAGAAGGTTCTATCGGTTAAGGAGGAATTATGAGCGAATTACTATTTAATGAACTCCCTAGACCGACATTCAGATGGTTGCGTGTTAACCATACTGTAAGCTCTCTAGCTGGAGAAGATACATCTGTACAATCCATCGCTGTGGAAGCGAATAAAAATATACTTTCACCATTGCCTGCTGGTACAGCATTGCTAGATGGTAATTATGAAGGTGCCAATAAAGAAGCTGTTCAAGTATTAGTGGAAAAAGCGGAAGGTTATGCTATCAATGTACCTGCTAAGGGAAAGGAAGTTGTAGGTATCCGCATTGATGCTAATGCACGTGTAGCTAACCGTTTCCAATTCATCGTTGGTGAAGGGGCAGAACTAGAGGTACAATTCTATGTAACTGGCGCTGGTGAAGCTTTAACAAATGTTAGTTATCTAAATGAATACGATGTAAAAGAAGGCGGTAAAGTTGTAGTGAAAAAGGTAAATCTTTTACCTGAACATGTACAACATATCGAACATCGTTATACAAAATTGGAAGATAAAGCAGATGTAGAATATATTAACATTGAACTTGGTGGTAGCGAAAATATTTTGAACTACTATCATGATTTAGTAGGTCAAGAATCTCGTATGATTCATGACATTGCTTATCTTGGTAATAAAGAGCAAAAATTTGATATTTCTATGGTTATGAGTCATGGTGGTAAAAAATCCTACAGTGATATTCATACCTTAGGTGCTCTTAGCGGTAATTCTAAAAAATCCTTCCGTGGTACCCTTGATTTCCTTCATGGTGCAACTGCAGCTGAAGGCGCGGAAGAAGATACTTGCTTGTTGTTAGACCCTACTGTAAAATCTATCTCCTTGCCACTTTTATTGTGTAAAGAAGATAATGTAGTTGGTAACCATGCAGCAAGTGCAGGCCAAATTGATCATAATAAATTGTTCTATATCATGAGCCGTGGCTTTAGTGAAGTAGAAGCAAAACATATTATTGTTGAATCTATGATTCGACCTATTATTGATCGCATTGGTGATGAAACGATTGAAGAAGCAGCGTTAGCAGCTGTACGTAATAAAATTTAAAGAGGCGTTTTTATGAGACCAATTGCAGAAGCATACAAAGACTTTCCTATATTACATAAAGAGCATAATGGGCACCGCGTTATCTATTTAGATAGCGGTGCTACTGCACAAATTCCACAGTCCGTAATTGACCGTGTTGTGGAACATATGACACAACGTAATGGTAATCCACATCGTGGTTCTCATATTTTGGCTATTGAAGCATCTGAAGACTATGAAAATGCACGGGATCGCGTAGTTGAATTTATCAATGCTCGCGAACGTGAAGAAGTCGTGTTTACACGTAATAGTACGGAATCTATGAACTTGATTGCCCACAGCTATGGTCTTCATAATGTGAAAAAAGGTGACAAGATTGTCATTACTGTTGCTGAACATCATGCGAATCTTGTAACATGGCAATATGTGGCAGAACAAACAGGGGCAACCTTAGAATACATGTACCTTGATGAACATGGTCATTTAAAAGATGGTGAAATCAATAAAATTGATGAAAATGCTAAAATCGTTGCTTTTGCTCATGTTAGTAACGTGCTTGGTATGGAATTCCCAGTAAAAGAATTAACTGAAAAGGCTCACTCTGTAGGCGCTATTGTTGTTCTAGATGGTGCTCAATCTACACCTCATAAAAAAATCGACGTTCAAGCATTAGATTGCGATTTCTTCGTATTCTCTGGCCATAAAATGTGTGCATCTCAAGGTATTGGGGTACTCTATGGTAAACGTGAACTATTAGAAGTTATGCCTCCATTCTTATTGGGTGGGGACATGATTGAATATGTAAAAGAACAAACTGCTACATTCAATGAGCTTCCATATAAATTCGAAGCTGGTACTCCAAATGCTGATGGTGCTGTTTCCTTACATGCTGCTATTGATTATTTAGAATCTTTTGGCATGGATGCTATTGAAGCCTATGAAGAGGAACTAGTAGCATATATTCTCCCTAAGATTGTTGCATTGCCACACGTTCATGTAATTGGCTCTCAAAATCCTAAGGAAAAACATGGTGTAATTGCATTTACAGTAGATGATGTACATCCTCATGATGTAGCTACAATTTTGGATTCTAAGGGCATTTGTGTTCGTTCTGGTCACCATTGTGCACAACCATTAGGTGCATTCTACAACGTATCTGCATCCACTCGTCTAAGTATGTACTTATATACTCGTAAGGAAGATTTAGATGCTTTCCTTGAAGTATTAAAGACAGTTCGTTCAGTAATGGGTTTTAAAGATTAGGAGATTTACCATCAATGGAAATGGATCAATTATATACGGAACTTATTTTGGAACATAACCAAGATAAGCGTAATAAACATGAATTAGCTCATTTTACAAATTCTGAGCATGGCCATAACCCAAGTTGTGGTGATGACCTAACATTGCAACTCAATGTGGAAGATGGCATTATTAAAGATGCTGCTTACACCGGTTCTGGTTGTGCTATCAGTCAAGCGTCTGCATCTATGATGATTGATATTATTAAGGGAAAATCTGTTGAAGAAGCTCTTCGCTTGGTAGAAATTTTCTTAGGTATGATTAAAAAAGAGATTACCGATGAAAATGAGTTAGAAGAATTGGAAGATGCTATGGCATTACAAAATATTTCTAACATGCCAGCACGTGTTAAATGTGCAGTTCTTGCATGGCATACATTGAAAGAGGCTTTAAAGAAATAATATGAAGAAAACGATATTATTTGATTTAGATGGAACTTTAACTGATTCTCAAGAAGGCATTCTTAAAAGCATTAAATTTGCATTGGAACATTTTGGTTATGATGTACCTGATGAAGAAACATTACAATTATTCTTAGGACCACCATTGGTAGATGCGTTCCAAGAACATTGTGGTATGACCTTTGAGCAAGCGGAAGAAACATACTTTAAATTCCGTGAACGGTATGGTACCATCGGTAAATTTGAAAATAAAGTATATCCGAATATTGTAGATTTATTAGCTAAATGTAAAACTGAACAATATACTATAGCTGTAGCGACTGCAAAACCAGAACATTATGCTAAAGATATTCTAGACCACTTTGAATTGACACCATACTTTGATGTCATTGTAGGTGCAAATTACGAGGCTGGTTTATTGCATAAGAAAGAGATTCTTGAAAAGGCTCTTAAACTTTGTGGCAATCCTTTAACTGATGAAAATGGTCGTCGTTTGGCCTTTATGGTAGGTGACCGTAAATATGATGTAGAGGCAGCTAATGAACTTGGTTGCATCTCCATCGGTGTTACTTATGGTTATGGTACAGAAGCTGAACTAAAAGAAGCTGATGCAGAATACATTTGTGATGATGTTGATGAAATTGCTGACGTTCTTGACCTTGAAGAAATGATGGTTCGTAGATAAGCTATTATAAATAAAATATCAACCTAAAAAAGGCTAGAGGAATTTCCTCTAGCTTTTTTGTAAGTATAAATAAAGGTCTAACCTATAGGTTAGTCCTTTTGTGTTATTTTTTTAGGCCGCTTTTTTTAGCTAATGTTTTGATAACCTTAGCACTTTGTTTTTTCAACTTGCCGCCTGTTTGTTTGAGTTGGATACGTGTACGAGAAACACGACCGAGTGTAGTAATCTTAGTTTTGCGACGTGGCTTCATATCACGTTCGTTACCAAAGTCGCCACGTTGTACACTTGTTGCTTTTACCTTTTCCGCTCTGAAAGATTTACGTAACGCTTTCATAATCAATGTAAGCGGTAAGGATTGCTCAAAAGAATACAAGTCAACAGCCACATAGCCTAGAGCAGGATATGTGTGCAATGTAAAGTGAAAGCCTGGTGCAACAGATAGGAGGGCGATCTCCTCGTCCATAACTTGACAACTGATTTCATCAACATCAAGGTCAGCTAAATCAAATGCAGTTGCTACACTTTCTTGTACAGCTGTAGCGGATGAGATTGCATCTTCATCGCAGGAATACAAATCAATTAAAAGTTCTTGTCCTAATGCTTCTGCCATAACAACACCTTCTTTCATAAAAATATATCTCATTTATTATACCTAGAATTTAAAATTAAGTCCAATCAAAGGAGAATGTATTGAAAGGTCAAAAATATAGTGTAAGAAATTTGACCTTTATATTGACTAAAGTCAAAAAGTCAAATATAATAAATATATGTAAAAAGTAAATAGTCAAAAATATATTAAATAAAATGTTAAAGAGGTGTTTTTTATGAGTATGATAGCTGATAAAATAGAAAAGTTTATATTAGATCGTATGCGTGAAGAACAAGAGAAATTAATTTTAAAACGTAACGAATTAGCCGATGAATTAGATTGTGCACCATCGCAAATTAGTTATGTACTAAGTACACGATTTTCTAATGAACGCGGCTTTGATGTTGAATCAAGACGTGGGCTAGGCGGATATATTCGAATTACTAAATTAAATCCAGAAAGCTCCGATTCACTACCAGCTGTAACAACCTATCGTATTTATGAAGGTCAAAATACAGTAGATCGATTGATTGATATTAAAGATGTAGACCAATCCTTGTTCCAATTACTACAGGCTGAAAAGATTACTCGTCGTGAAGCTCAATTAATGCATAATTCCTTTGCTACATTAATTGAGAATACCGACATTGAACATCGTAATGATGCAATTCGTCAGCTCTACGCAACAATGGTGGATACACTACGGAAGGAGTGATGATCAGTGATATGTGATCATTGCCATAAAAATGAAGCTACCATCCACATGACAAACATTGTAAATAATCAGAAGACGGAACAACATTTGTGCAATACATGTGCCACTGCATTACAGCAGGAGGGAAAATTATCTCCTTATAGTTCCTTTATGAATGATATGTGGGATGATGGCTTTTTTACCAATGAGTTCTTTAAGAATATGGTCTATCCTGACAATCTATTAAAATCTCATCAGTCTAAACGTTGCCCTCAATGTGGTATTACCTATGATGAGTTCAATCGGATAGGCAAGTTTGGTTGTAATACATGTTATGAAACCTTTGCTAGTGAAATAAAACCGTTATTACAAAGATTACAAGGTAGTTCTGAATATGAAGGAACTGTTCCTAGTCATGGTCATAATGTATTTAAAGCAAAGTATGAACTAAAGCGGTTACGTCATCAATTAGACTCAGCAATTCAAGCTGAGAACTTCGAAGATGCAGCCATTTTAAGAGATAAAATAAAAGAATTAGAAGCCATCATTGGTGGCGATAAAGAATAGGAGGTTCTTATTATGTTAGATACTATATTAGATTCTCCTTTAAGCCCATGGCTACAACATGATACGGACGCAACCGATCATATTGTCATATCTAGTCGAATCCGATTAGCACGAAATTTTGATGGTATATTGTTTACAAATCGTAATGATAAGTCATCTTTAGAAAAGGTAAATACCATTTCTAGAGGTTTGCTTCAACCTTTAAAAGAAGCAGATGGACATCAATACTCCAATATTAATCTTGAGCAATTAAGCGAGCGTGAGCGAGCTATATTAGTGGAAAAACATTTAATGAGTCCTGCATTGGAAGAAAAACTGCCATATCGCAATTTAGTAGTATCTGACGATGCATCTATTGTAATTATGGTGAATGAAGAAGACCATTTGCGGATTCAATCTATGGTTTCAGGATTGCGATTACAGAAAGCTTATGAACATGCTAAAAAAATAGATAAGGCTATTGAAGCAAAATATCCATATGCTTTTGATGAACGGTTTGGTTATTTAACGGCTTGTCCTACTAATGTAGGCACAGGTTTGAGGGCATCTGTAATGTTACATTTGCCAGCATTGACCATATCTGGACGAATTACACGACTCATACGTAGCATCATTCAATTAGGCTATTCTGTACGTGGACTATATGGAGAAGGCTCCGAAGCGTTAGGAAATATTTACCAAATTTCTAATCAACGTACAATGGGTGTCAGTGAAGAGGATACCATAGAGCAATTGACGAAGATTGTAGAAGGTATCATTGCAGAAGAGCGAAAATCTCGACAATCCTTATTACATAATGATAAAGAAGGTTTAGAAGATGTATTATGGCGCTCGTTTGGCGTTTTACAATATGCGCGTCGTGTAAATGGTAAAGAGGCCTTAACAAAGCTTAGCGATATCCAATTAGGCGTTGACTTAGAGATTTTACCTTCTTGGAGTAAGGATTCATTTAATGAATTAATCGCCATAACTAGACCTAATTTTCTTTCTAAATATGCAGGAAACGATGATCTATCAGAAATCGAGCGTGATAGCTATCGGGCAAAGGTAATCCGCCAAAAGCTTTCATATTAATAGCTATTCCAATGGTATGTCCTACCATTGTTTACATATATTTGAAGAGAAATAATTACAATTTATATAGATAGATGAGGTGATATTATGATGCAACGGTTTACAGACGATGCACAGCGTGTCCTTTCTTTTGCTCAAGAAGCAGCGCTAGAACTAGGGCATGACTATGTAGGCACTGAACATGTACTCATCGGACTTACAAAGGTTAAAAATGGTGTTGCCGCTAAGGCTTTAGAAGAGCTTGGTATTGTTACAGAAGATATTTTTGAAGCTGTAGAAGAACAAGTTGGTCGCGGCAATAAAAAAGCAACCTCCATATATATGACACCTCGCGTTAAGCATGTACTTGAGTTAGCTATTCAAGTTGCTAATCGCATGAATCATAATTACGTTGGTACTGAGCATATTCTCTTAGGATTACTCAGCGACGGTGGTGGCGTTGCAGTTGGAATTCTACGGGCTATGAATATTCGTACCGACGATATAGTAGAAGCAATTCGTCACATCCTTGGCTCTAATACAAATGGCGCTGATAATGGGCAAGAGAGTGCGAGTCATAATGGTGATCTAGGTGATTTAGCTGATTTCGCAACGGACCTAAATGAGTCTGCAAAACAAGGTAAAATTGATCCTGTCATTGGTCGTGATACGGAAATTCAACGTGTTATCCAAATTCTTAGCCGTAGAACTAAAAATAACCCAGTTCTTATCGGTGAACCTGGTGTAGGTAAAACCGCTATTGCTGAAGGATTGGCACAACGTATCGTTAATGGCAATGTGCCAGAAATTTTGCGCAACAAACGCATTATTTCTCTTAGTATTAGCTCCATGTTAGCTGGTGCAAAATACCGTGGTGAATTTGAAGAACGCTTGAAAAAAGCAATCGATGAAGTGCAACAACATGATGATATGATTATCTTTATTGATGAAATTCATACATTGGTTGGCGCAGGCGCTACTGAAGGTGCAATGGATGCGGCAAACATCTTGAAACCAGCTTTGGCACGCGGTGAATTCCAAGTTATTGGCGCTACGACACTTGATGAATATAAAAAGCATATTGAAAAAGATGCTGCCTTAGAGCGTCGTTTCCAACCTGTTCAAGTAGGGGAACCTAATGAAGAGGATGCTCTTGAAATCTTGATGGGGTTGCGAGATCGCTATGAGGCTTTCCATAAGGCTAAAATTACAGATGAAGCATTAAAAGCTGCTGTTACCTTATCTAGTCGATATATTACAGATCGATTTTTGCCTGATAAGGCTATCGATGTGGTTGATGAAGCTGCATCTAAGGTGCGTATGAAAGTCTTTTCTGCAGCCCCAGATGTTAAGGCTTTAGAAGAGCGACTTAATACGGTAAAGAAGGAAAAGGAAGCTGCTGTTACATCTCAAGATTTTGAAAAAGCAGCTAAGCTTCGTGATGAAGAGCAAGCTCTCGTTAAAGAGATTGACGATAAAAAAGCTGTAGCTAAAGAGGAAAGTGATCAAAAACTAATAGTTACAGAAGAAGATATTGCTGCAGTAGTAGCTCAGTGGACGGGTATTCCGGTGGCTAAAATAGCAGAAGAAGAATCTGAAACCTTGCTTCATTTAGAAGATGAGCTACATAAACGCGTTATCGGTCAAGATGATGCTGTTACAGCTGTAGCGAAAGCTGTGCGCCGTGCAAGGGCTGGATTAAAGGATCCAAAACGTCCTATTGGTTCATTCTTATTCCTTGGACCAACAGGGGTTGGTAAAACTGAATTAGCAAGAGCTCTTGCATCTTCCTTGTTCGGCGATGAATCTGCAATGATTCGACTTGATATGTCTGAATATATGGAAAAGCATACTGTTTCTCGTCTAGTTGGGGCCCCTCCTGGATATGTAGGATATGAAGAGGGCGGTCAACTTACTGATGCAGTTCGTCGTAAACCATATAGCGTTATTTTACTTGATGAAGTAGAAAAGGCTCATGCAGATTTCTTTAATATCCTATTACAAGTTCTTGATGATGGACGTCTTACAGATAGTCAAGGGAGAACCGTAGACTTTAGAAATACGGTTATTATCATGACTAGTAACTTAGGTGCTAAAGCATTACATAAGAACTCTACAGAACTAGGCTTCTTGGCACCAAAAAAAGCAGAATCTCATTCTAATGATTCTAAAAAAATAGATTTTAAAGAGGCTAAGAAATCTGTTCTGGATGCAGTAAAACGTCACTTCAGACCAGAGTTTTTAAATCGCATTGATGAGATGATTGTATTCCATCCATTAACTGAAGAGGACTTAACAAAAATTGTAACAATTTTGATGAGTGATGTAATAAAACGTCTTGGAGAACGTGATTTGCACTTAGAAATTACACCTGAGGCTATGAAATTGCTCGTTAAAGAAGGTTCCGATTTTACTATGGGGGCTCGGCCTTTAAAACGCGCTATTCAACGCTTAATTGAGGACCCTGTATCCGATCTTATTTTGAAAGGAGAGGCGATAGCAGGAAAAACTATTAAAGCTAATGCAAAGGATAATGATATTGTTGTAACGATTTAATATAAATACAAAATTAATAGTTAATGACTACCTTTCATATAAATTATATGGCTTAAATGGTATACTATAGAATAGTGATAGTTAACCATGTAGTAAAATTATGCATAAAAGGTCATGAATGGTTATCATTCATGACCTTTTTTATCTTTTATAACAGTTTTGAGGTAATATGGCAAAAGCAAAATCAGTATTCTTCTGTCAAAATTGTGGGGCTGAATCCTCTAAGTGGATGGGCCGTTGTCCACAATGTGGCGAATGGAATACATTAGTTGAAGAGATTATTAAAGAAACTAAACATAGCCGCACACCTTCACGAGGTGTGGGAAACCAAACAACAAAACCAACTGCTTTACCGGATATTGAAATTTCCTCCATTGCTCGTGTATCTACAACCTTTGGTGAAATTGATCGTGTATTAGGTGGAGGTATAGTACCTGGTGCTTTAATGCTATTAGGTGGCGATCCAGGCATCGGTAAATCTACATTATTACTACAGGTTTCCCAAAAGGTAGCCGATACTGTTGGTACAGTTCTCTATGCATCTGGTGAGGAGTCTCAATTACAACTTAAACTTCGAGCAGAACGACTTCATATTAATAGTGAACGTTTACAAGTGATTGCCGATACAGATTTAGATCATATTTTAGAGCAAGCTGATGCAATGACGCCATCCTTACTTGTTATTGACTCTATTCAAACCATGTATACTGGTGATATTGATGCAGCTCCAGGCAGTGTAAGCCAAGTGCGAGAATGTACATCACGACTCCTTCGATTCTGTAAAGAACGCAATATTCCAACAGTAATCATTGGACACGTTACTAAGGAAGGTAATATTGCTGGTCCACGTATGTTAGAACATATGGTGGATGTGGTACTTTATTTTGAAGGTGAACGGTCTTACCAATTTCGTATTTTACGCTCCATTAAGAATCGTTTTGGATCCACATCTGAAACAGGTATCTTTGCCATGGTTGAGGAAGGTCTACAAGAGCTTTCTAATCCTTCCGCTTCGTTGTTGGCAGAACGATCGGATGAGGAAAGTGGCAGCGCTGTTATGATTTACCTTGAAGGGGTTCGTCCTATTCTTGTAGAGGTGCAAAGCCTTGTTGTTACAACTGCATTTGGCATGCCACGACGGACTGCCATAGGTTATGATTTAAATCGTCTAATTGTACTATTAGCAGTACTAGAAAAACGCTGTGGGTTTACATTAGGTAATAAGGACGTGTATGTTAACGTTATTGGTGGTCTCAAGGTGAATGAACCAGCTTGTGACTTGTCCATGGCTGTTGCCATCGTATCTAATTTAAAAAATCGCATCGTTCCTACTGATATGGTCATCTTAGGCGAGGTTGGTTTAACCGGTAATGTTCGTAGCATTCCACGTATTGAACAGCGTATTAATGAAGCTAAAAAATTAGGCTTTAAAAAGTTTATTATTCCTGAAGGCAATTATAAGCAGATCAAGGATAATGATAGTTCTATCAAGATTAGAGGCGTTAAATCTATTCAAGAAGCAATGCAACTGGTATTTTCTTAATTAGGAGGTGATTTGATGATTTATCGGATATTGCGCTATGTAATAGCCATTCTTGTGGGTACAGCAGCCTATGTTGGAATGGATAGCTTAGCACCTATTATCGACCCATATTTGGTCTCTCAATTCGAGTCCTTTGGGGATATGTCATTGACCATTGCACGTATTTCAGTATTAATTCTTGGTACTTTAATTGGCGTTATTATTGGTTATTTAATTTCTTCATTCATTTTAAAACAAGGTTTAGTGATTGCTAAACGATTAGAACGTATTCTCACTCATATTCCAAATCAAGAATTGATTGCAGGCACCATCGGTTTATTATTCGGTCTTATTATTGCAAATTTAATTGGTGTTGCATTCAATCAAGTACCTATTATAGGACCTTACATTCCTATTATTTTAAGTGCTATCTTTGGATATAGTGGCCTTAAAATCATGGCTCGCAAGGGCCCTGAAATGTACAATAATTATGTACAACAATGGGGCGGAGATAGTAATAAAAAGACTAGTCGTTTTAAAATGTTCTCCACTCATAAATCTGATAAAACGACGAGTACTCCAAAACTATTAGATACATCCGTTATTATTGATGGACGTATTAAGGAGCTATGTAATACAGGCTTCATTGAAGGACCTCTAATGGTACCGCTCTTTGTATTGAATGAGTTACAAATTATTTCTGATTCTGCAGATGCTACAAAACGAAATCGTGGTCGTCGTGGTCTCGATATTTTGAAAGAGATGCAAGATGCTAATAAGGTAGCTATTGAAGTGGTGGAAGATGATTACGATGATCTTACAGAAGTTGATTCTAAATTGATGCGCCTCGCTTTAGACAAGCAATGGAAGTTGATGACTAATGATTTCAACTTAAATAAGGTTGCTCGTGTACAAGGTATTGAAGTACTCAATATTAATGAGCTCGCTAATGTACTTAAACCAGCCCTCATTGCAGGTGAATGGATTCGCGTGCAAATTATGAAAGAAGGTAAGGAAGTACATCAAGGTGTTGCGTATCTAGACGATGGTACTATGATTGTTGTGGAAGATGGTAAACCTTATGTGGGCCAAACCGTAGAGGTTATGGTTACATCTATCTTACAAACTAGTGCTGGTCGTATGATCTTTGCTCGTGTAGATGGAGGACAAAATGGACAAGGTAATTAGTTGTATTGTTCTCGCTGCTGGTGCTGGGCGCCGTATGGGATATAAAGAAAATAAGATATTTATCCCTTTAGGGCGATTCTCTATTATTCAGCGTACACTACAAAATGTAGTAAAGGTTGAAGGGTTGAATGAGATTATTCTTGTTGTAGCCGATGGTGAACAAGAGTTTATGACAAAACATATTCAAGAGTTGGATTTAACTGTTCCAGTACACATCGTACTTGGTGGAAAAGAGCGGCAAGATTCTGTGGCATGTGGTCTCAAGGCTGTATCTGAAGACACCAATATAGTTCTTGTTCATGATGGGGCGCGACCTTTGGCTTCTACTAAGATGTTTAGTGATGTAGCTGAGGCGGCTAATCTTTATGGTGCAGCTACTGTAGGTGTTCCGGCTACAGATACCATTAAACGGGTTGATCCAGATTGTAATGTTTTGGAAACGTTACAGCGTAGTGAGTTATATCAAATTCAAACGCCACAAGGCTTTCAAAAAGAATTATTTGTAGAGGCTCATCAAGCGGCTTATGAAACTAAGTATCTTGGCACAGATGATGTATCTTTAGTAGAGTACGTAGGAAAGCCTGTACATATAGTTGAAGGTGATTATTGTAATATAAAGGTAACAACACCGAATGATATTGCAGTAGCTAAACGATATTTAGGAATTGAGGATACACGTATGCGCGTTGGATTTGGTTATGATATTCATCAATTAAAAGCAGGTCGACCTTGTATTCTTGGCGGTGTTCGTATTGAATCTGAACTCGGTCCTGATGGTCATTCCGATGCGGATGTTCTCATTCATGCATTGATGGATGCCATGTTAGGTGCTGCAGGTTTACGAGATATTGGATATTATTTCCCGCCTGAAGATGACCAGTATAAAGGGATTTCTAGTATGCTTTTACTAGAAAAGGTTAATTCCTTATTGAAAGAACGTGGGTTACAAGCCTATAATATAGATATTATGGTTATTTCGGAGACACCTAAATTAAAGCCGCACATCGATATGATGAAGGCGAATTTACAATCTGTTTTAGAAATACCATTAGAACGTATTAGTATTAAAGCGACAACAAACGAAATGCTGGGTGCTATTGGGCGCCGCGAAGGCATTGCTGCACAAGCTGTCGTTTCTGTATATGAAGGAGAGGTATAATCATGAGTTCCATGAAAGTTCGTTTTGCTCCAAGCCCTACGGGTCCATTCCACATTGGTGGCGCTCGTTCTGCTTTGTTTAACTGGCTATTAGCACGTAAGGAAAAAGGCACATTTGTATTGCGTATTGAAGATACAGATTTGGCTCGTTCCACACGTGAAAGTGAAGAAAATATCAAAGCTTCCTTACAATGGCTTGGCATGAACTGGGATGAAGGTATCGACGTAGGTGGCGATAATGGCCCTTACCGTCAAACAGAACGTCTTGACTTATATAAAGAAGTAACACAACGCTTATTAGACGAAGGCAAAGCTTATGAGTGCTACTGCACACCAGAAGAATTAGATGCTGTTCGTCAAGAACAAATGGATCGTGGCGAAACACCTAAATATAACGGTCATTGCCAACACTTAGACGAAGAAACTAAGGCTAAATATATTGCAGAAGGTCGTAAACCAACAATTCGTTTACGCGTTCCTTTGAATAAAACATATGCATTCGATGATATGGTACGTGGTCATGTATCCTTTGAATCCAACGGTGTAGGTGACTTCGTTATCGTTAAATCCGATGGTATTCCTGTATATAACTTTGCAGTAGTAATGGACGATCATATGATGGGTATTACTCACGTTATTCGTGCAGAGGAACATTTATCTAATACACCACGTCAAATGGCTATTTATGAAGCGTTAGGTTGGGAAGTACCTAAGTTTGGCCACATTTCCTTGATTCTTGGTAAAGATTACAAGAAAATGTCCAAACGTCATGGTGCTACTTCTGTTGAACAATACAAACAATTGGGATACTTGCCAGAAGCACTTGTAAACTTCTTAGCGCTTCTAGGTTGGGCTCCAGAAGGGGAAGAAGAGTTCTTTACACAAGATGAATTGATTCAAGCCTTCTCCATGGATCGCGTAGCTAAGAACCCTGCCGTATTCGACATTGATAAATTGAACCATATCAACTTCCACTACATGAAAAACTTGAGCGATGAAGAGTTATTCCATCTTTGCTTACCTCATTTGAAAGAGGTTGGTTTAGCTCCAGATAGCTTAAATCAAGCGGATATTGATTGGTTGACATTGTTGTGCTCTACATTCCGTGATCATATTAGCTATGGTGCCCAAATTAAAGATCATGTAGGCATGTTCATGGGTGAAACAGTATTCCTTGAAGAAGGTCATGAAGAGGAATTGCGTGCTGTATTGAATGAAGAAACAGCACCAACAGTTCTTGGTGCATTCCGTAATGCATTGGCAGAACTTGATGAAATTACACCTGACGTTGTAAAAGCAACGATTAAAGCTGTTATGAAAGAAACTGCTTTGAAAGGTAAATTCGTATTCATGCCAATCCGTGTGGCTTTAACAGGTCAAATGCATGGTCCAGATTTGAATAATATCGTTACATTACTTGGTAAAGAAAAATGCTTACATCGCTTAGACAATGTTAGCGCTTTAACAAAATAGTAATAGAAGCTAATATAAAAGCTCTCATAGCTGAGGTTATGGGAGCTTTTTTATGTATATTGAGATTATTCAATAGAAATGCTATAATAATCGGCGTCTTTTATTTTTATTTATTATGAAAGTGAGTGCTTTTATGAGTATTATTCGTTCTCTTAATCACTTATTCAATAGCTATCTTTCCTGGATTGTACTATTGATGGCAGTGTTAGCGTATTTATTACCAACTGTATTTTCTTGGATGACGCCGTACATTGCGTACATGCTTCAATTTGTTATGTTTGCCATGGGGTTAACATTAACGGCTCAAGTTTTCCTTGATGTATTTAAGCAACCAATGAAGGTTATTCTTGTATCTGTTATTCAATTCTTATGGATGCCATTAGCAGGTTTCTTGGTAGCCATTATTTTCAATTTCCCTCCGGAAATTGGTATCGGCTTCATTTTGTTAGGTGCATGTCCTGGTGGTACAGCTTCTAATGTTATGACTTTCCTTGCTAATGGTAATGTTCCTTTATCTGTATCTGCAACGACTGTTTCTACATTATTGGCTCCAATTTTGACACCTTTATTCGTTGTACTCTATGCAGGTGCTACATCTTCCATTGAAATTCAATTTATGCCGATGTTTATTTCTATCGTAAAAATCGTATTGGTACCAATTATCTTAGGTATCGTATTGAATTACTTCATCGGTTCTAAGATTGAACCAGTTAAAGATGTATGCCCAACAATTGCGGCTATTGCAGTATTGTTAATCTTGGCTGCTGTAACTGCAGTAAACCAAAAACAAATTGCTGAAACTGGTTTCATCATCTTCGTAGCATGCTTGGTACAAAATGTGAGTGGTTACGTAGTAACTTACTTCATTTGTAAGGCACTTAGCATCGATATTTCCTCTCGTCGTGCTATGCAAATTGAAGTGGCAATGCAAAACTCTGCATTATCCGTGTCTTTAGCACTTAAACACTTTACACCTCAAGCAGCAGTAGCAGGTGCAGTGTTCTCTATCATCCATAACTTTACAGGCTCTATCTTTGCAGGTATTTGCCGTAAACATGATGATCAAGAAAAATTAGAAAACGCTTAATAGTTAATAACTAATGTTTCAATTATTATTTGTAAGTATACTTTTATAAATGATATTGGCATTAGTGATAAGCGTAGTAAAATATTTTCATTATAGAATTCCTCATCTTTTAAATTCTATATCCAGAATATGCATGTTTAATAGGCTATTTGGATATATTGAGAGATGAGGATTTTCTTGTTCTCATTGACATTCTATAGGATAATTGATACAATATTTACATATCTCAATATAGATTATTACTAATAGCTAAGACTGAAAGAAGTACTCTACAACTAACTTTTTAGCGAGAACCGATGGTGGGAGGGTTCAAGGATAGGTAGACGAAATGCATTCACGAGCTGACACTCCGATTATAGGTAGGTTTGTCCGGTGACGCGCCGTTATGCGATGAGTGGGTACTACATTGGTACCTAACAGAGTGGAACCGCGGACCATCGTCTCTGTATGAGATGAGGGGTCTTTTTTATTTTACGAACATGGAGGCATCGGTAACGATGAGAGAAATTACAGTTTATAATACTATGACGCGCCAAAAAGAGGTGTTTAATCCTGTAACACCAGGTGAGGCAAAGATGTACGTATGTGGTGTTACACCATATAATCATCCTCATATTGGCAATGCACGTCCATTCGTAACATGGGACGTAATTCGTCGCTACATGAAACATGTAGGCTATAAAGTAACATATGTACAAAACTTTACTGATGTAGATGATAAGATCATCAATACATCTAATGGTGAAGGTGTATCTTGGGATACTATTGCAAACCGTTATATCGATAGCTATTTTGAAGTAATGGATGCACTTGGTGTACAACGTGCTGATATTTATCCTCGTGTTTCTACACATATCGAAGACATTATCGCTATGATTTCTACATTGATTGAAAAAGGCTATGCTTATGAACTCGATGGTGATGTATATTATAGCGTTGATAAATTTGAACATTATGGTGAGCTATCTGGCCGTACATTAGATGATATGGAAGCAGGTGCTCGTATCGAAGTTGATGGTCGTAAGAAAAATCCTATGGATTTTGCATTATGGAAAGCAGCAAAACCAGGTGAACCATATTGGGAAAGTCCTTGGGGTAACGGTCGTCCAGGCTGGCATATTGAATGTTCTGCTATGAGCCAAAAATATTTAGGTACAGAATTTGACTTCCATGGTGGTGGTAGTGATTTGATCTTCCCTCATCATGAAAACGAAATTGCCCAATCTGAAGGTTGTTCTGGTCAACATCCATCTGTACGCTATTGGTTACATAATGGTTTCATTACCATTAATTCTGAAAAAATGTCTAAATCCTTGAATAACTTCTTCTTGGTAAAAGATATTTTAGAACAATATAGCCCAGACGCATTGCGCTACTTCTTGTTGAGTACACATTATCGTAGTCCATTAGATTTCTCTGATGAACGTTTAGAGGAAGCAAATAAATCCTTAGAACGTTTAAGCACTGCTATTGAAAATCTATTGTACCTTGAAAAATGTGAACCAGGTCCATGTGATGAAGCGCAACACTTATTAGAAAAAGCTAAAGAGTATGAAGAAGAATTCGAAGCCGCTATGAGCGATGACTTCAATACTGCATTAGCTACATCTAGCATGTTCGGTCTTGCTAAAGAAATCAACATTTACTATCAAGTTGTAACAGGCCGTGAAGGTGTTGTTTGCCAAGAAGCTATTGCTGAAGTTAAACGTATCTTCAAGTTCATGACAGAAGTAATTGGTATTCTTGAAAAAGCATGGGAAGGCAACACAGGTGCTAATGCTGCTGAATATGAAGAATTAATGCAAGTGATCTTGTCTGTACGTCAAGCATGTCGCGATCAAAAACAATGGGCATTAGCTGATTGTATCCGCGATCGTTTGGCTGAAATCGGTATTACTATTGAGGATTCCCCTCAAGGTGCACGGTGGAAAAAACGTGAAGTTTAAACAATTTCAATTCTTAAAGAATGAAGCAATAAAAAAGTTGACGGCTCTTGAACAAGAGCCGCTTCGTTTGCGTAAACGAACTATAGAGGAGTGCCTCAGTGCAGATGCAGTTATGCTTGCTTATATTGGCGATGCCGTATACTCCATGTATGTTCGTGAGCGAGTAGTACAAATGAATATATCTAAGGTACAAGTGTTGCACACCATTGTTACTGAGTTTATTTGTGCTAAGTCACAAGCGAAGGTATTGCTTGAAATAGAGGATACTTTCACAGAACAAGAACAAGCTATTGCACGACGTGCTAGAAATAGTAATGTAAATGTGCCAAAAAGTAGTTCTGTTCAAGAATATCGTAGTAGCACAGCTTTTGAAGCCGTACTTGGATTTCTTTATGAAACACGTCAAGATGAGCGCTTACAAGATGTTATGAAGCAAGCCTTTTCAATAACTCTACGAGGTATGTAGTATGGATAATTATATTGTAGGCCGCAATGCGGTTAAAGAGGCCCTTAGAAGTGGTCGCTCTATTCAACGCATTATGGTCAGTGAAGATAAGGTAAAAACTGGTCTAGCTGATATTGTTGGCCTTGCTAAATCTCAAGGCATTGAAGTGCGTCCAACACCTATCAAACAAATGAATAAATATGATTTAGAGGTACCACATCAAGGGGTTATCGCTCTTGTATCTGCCGTTCAATTTAAAGAACTAGGTGAAGTGCTGCAAGAGACGAATCATGAGGTACCTTTGCTTATCCTAACAGATGGTGTTGAGGATCCGCATAACATGGGCGCAATCATCCGTACTGCGGAATGTGTAGGGGCTACGGCCGTTCTCATTCCTAAGCGTCACAATGCACCTATTAATGCTACCGTAGCTAAAACATCGGCAGGTGCCATTGAGCAAATTCCACTTGTACAAGTTGGGAATGTAGCCCAAACCATTAAACAACTTCAGAAACAAGGTTTTTGGGTCATGGGCGCTCATATGGAAGGGGATCGCACCTTATACGAGGCAGATATGACAATTCCTACAGTTATCGTTATCGGTAATGAAGGTAAGGGCATTAGCCGCGTTGTGAAAGAGGCTTGTGATTTCCTTGTTACCATCCCTATGTATGGGAATTTAAATTCTTTGAATGCATCTGTGGCAGCCGCCGTTCTTATGTATGAAGCGGTACGTCAACGTCAAGCGAAATAATTATGTTAAAAGATATCTTAATTGTAGATGGATATAATGTGATATTCGCCTGGACTCATCTAAAGAAATTGGCTCATGAGTCATTAGAACATGCTCGTATGGAGCTTAGAGATAAATTGTTGAATTACGGAAAATTCAAGGGATACGAAGTTATCCTTGTGTTTGATGGTAAGTATACAAAATCTGGCGGCTCTATAGAGGCTATTACGAGTGGATTTCTAGAAGTCTATACTGAGGATGGAGAGACGGCGGATTCCTTTATTGAACGAGAGGTATTTTTGCGGAAAGGCAAATATACCAATGTATATGTTGTAACCTCTGATGGAGCAGAACAAAATCAAATTCTTGGATCTGGGGGCTTACGGATTCCAGCTCGAGAATTGCAAAATATGATTCGCATGGCTAAGGAAGAGGAACGACTACAATACGCTCATGAACATAGACGAGATCAATTTAGCTTGCGACGTAATGAAGTAGGAGGTTTATTATCTCCTGAAGTAGCTGAAAAGCTAGAGAAATTACGGCGTGGCCATTGATAGTTGAAAATCACATATACTTCCAGTATAATGAATATATTGGTTTTTCTGCTCAATTGTAAGGAGGAGCATATGAACAGTATTCATACACGCAAGTCCGATTACAATTTCAAAGAAATGACTGATGAGCAAGTTGTGGTCATAGCTCAAGAAGAGCAAAATGAGTTTGCAATCGATTATATTGTTAATAAATATAAAAACTTTGTTCGTGCAAAGGCACGCTCTTATTTTTTGGTAGGTGCTGATCGAGAGGATATCATTCAAGAAGGAATGATTGGCCTCTATAAGGCTACGCGAGATTTTAAACATGATAAATTGGCGTCCTTTAGAGCTTTTGCAGAGCTTTGTATAACTAGACAAATTATTACAGCTATTAAGTCGGCAACAAGACAAAAACATGCGCCTTTAAATTCTTATGTATCGTTAAATAAACCGGTATATACAGAGGAATCAGAGCGTACGTTGATCGAGATGCTATCCTCAGCAAAGGTTACCAATCCTGAGGATCTTATTATCAGCCAAGAGGAATTGGATGATATTGAACGCAATATTGGTCATATTTTAAGTGAACTCGAGTGGGAGGTCTTGGAAGGATATCTAGATGGACGTTCTTACCAAGAAATGGCTGAGGTCACAGATCGCAGTGTCAAATCTATAGACAATGCGTTACAAAGGGTTAAACGTAAATTAGAGAAGTATTTAGAACATCGGGTTTTGGATTCTCCCAGAGCCACACAGGAAGGATGACAGTCGTGACAAATTTCTTAATGATTGTAGAAGTTATCGTATCTATCTTATTAATCGTAGTAGTTGTTGCACAGAATAGCAAAAACGCAGGCATGGGTGGTGCTGTTTCTGGTGCGGCAGACTCTTCTTTTGGTGGTAAGCAACGTGGTTTAGACGCTTTCTTATCTAAATGTACGATTATATTGGGGATTATCTTTGCTGTGTTGAGCTTAGTGTTAGGGGCAATGATTAATCAATTCTAATGATGAAAGCCTGCTTTGCAGGCTTTTTCTTTTTTCAGAATAAGGAGGTGAAGATTTGAAGAAGAAAGTATTAGACTTTTATAAATCTATACAACCACATGCATATCATATTGAAGATGCTGCTATGGATAATCACATCCGTGGTGGTAAGGATCTTGAGATGTTTATTCGTTCCGCAAAAATGCTTTCTCGAGAAGGAGTGCTAACATCTTCTCGACCTGATGTATATCAATATGCGGAACAACAACATGAAGAATATGAAGGTATTTATAAGGGCTATCGTAAATCGTATGGCTTTGTGATTATGCCTGAAGATGAAGATATATATGTAGCAGAACAAAATAAAGGGACTGCTATGCACAATGATAAGGTTCGAGTTCGCGTTGTACCTTCTAACTATACAAAGCATAAACGAGAAGGCATTATCGTAGATGTTATTGAACGAGCTAATGAAACTGTAGTAGGTACCTATGATCGACAACAACACTTTGGCTTTGTTATCCCTGATGATGAGCGTATAGGGACCGATATCTTTGTAGATTTAAAAAATACATTAGATGCACGTAGTGGCGCAAAGGTACTAGTCAAAATTACAAAATGGCCGGAAGGTGATAAAAAGCCAGAAGGTATTATTACTGAAATTCTTGGCTATAAAGGTGATGTGGGGCTCGATATTAACTGCATCATGGCGAATCATAAGATTCCATTTAATTTCCCCGACGATGTCATTAAAGCTAGCAAAAAAATTGATACTGTGATTCATGAGGATCCTGATCGTTGGGACCTTCGTGATGTACAAATGGTTACGATCGATGGGGAAGACGCAAAGGATTTAGACGATGCTGTGAGTGGTCGTAAATTGCCAAATGGTAATTATGAATTAGGCGTACATATTGCAGATGTTAGTCATTATGTAACATCTGGGCAACCTATTGATAATGAGGCTTACAAACGTGGTACATCTGTATATTTAGTTGATAGAGTAGTACCGATGTTACCAGAGGTTTTATCCAATGGCATTTGTAGTTTAAATGCTCATGAAGACCGTTATGCCATGACGTGTATGATGGAAATTGATCATACTGGTAAGGTTGTACATTATCGTATTCGACCATCTATTATCCATGTAGGCCGTCGTTGTAGTTATAAAGAAGTGTATAAGGCGCTGGAAGAAAATATTATTCCTGACGATTTACAAGACTTTATGCCTATGCTTCGCGATTTAGCAGAAATCTCTAAAATTCTTAATGCAATGCGTCGTCGTAGAGGTGCATTGGACTTTGATTTTCCTGAGTACAAGGTATTACTTGATCATGATGGTACACCGTTGCGCATCGTAAAACGAGATCGTACCCTGGCGGAACGACTTATCGAAGAATGTATGCTCATTGCTAATGAAACAGTGGCTACACATTTAGAACATACACACCGTACATCGGTATATCGTATTCATGAGAATCCTAGTGAGGAAAAACTAGATTTATTCCAAAAGGTGCTTAATTATTTAGGTCAAAACCTAGTTCTTAGTACTGATGGTGTGACACCACGAGATTTCCAAAAAATCTTAGATGTAGTAAAAGGGCAAGATATTGAGCAAGTAGCTCAAATTATGACCTTGCGCTCCATGCAGCAAGCTAAATATAGTACCAACAATGTGGGCCATTTTGGCTTGGCATCCACATGTTATACGCATTTCACATCTCCTATTAGACGATATCCAGACTTAATGGTTCACCGCCTTTTAAAAGCGGATATGCATTGGAAGAATGGCTATTCTAAACGCGATGTAGATGAAACCTTCTTAGTGGGGGCTGTAGAACATTCTTCTATACAAGAACAAGTTGCCACTGAGGCCGAACGAGATACAGTAGATCTCAAAAAGACCCAATATATGGTTCCATTTGTAGGAGAAGTCTTTGAAGGCACAATTTCTAGCATTACGTCCTTTGGGATGTTTGTAGAATTAGAAAATGGTATCGATGGTCTTGTGCATATGAGCATGATGAACGATGATTACTATTTCTTCGATGAAGAACATTTTGTGCTCGTAGGTAAGAGAACCGGTAAAACCTATCACTTAGGTGAAAAGGTAACTGTTACATTGGTGAAAGCTGATGTAGAAAAGAAACAAATCGACTTTGTACTAGGTGAAGTAAATAACTTAATGGCTATTCAAAAACAATTGCGCAATGGTTCTGACTATGCAAGTAGTCGAGATAGCTTTGGTAGTCGTAAAGGTCGTAAATCTTCAAGCAAATCTAGTAAAAAATCTTCACGACGGGATAGAAATAAATCTAGCCATTCTAGATATGATACTTTCAGTAAAAAATCTAGTAAGAGTAAATCAAGTCGTAAGAAATCTAATAAAACATCGAAGCGTAATCAATCTAAGAAATCTAAAAGTAAACGTAGACGATAGAGGTATATATGGCGAAACAATCTAGTCCATCTCTTATTGCGGATAATCGTAAGGCGCGTCATGATTTTAATATTCATGAAACCTATGAAGCTGGTATTGCTTTGACAGGTACTGAAATTAAATCCATACGTCAAGGTAAGCTGAACCTAAAAGATAGCTTTTGTCGCATTGATAAAGGTGAGCTCTTATTGTATGGCGTTCACATTAGTCCATACGAACAGGGGAACCGCTTTAATCATGAACCTGAACGAACTCGCAAATTGTTGATGCATAAATCTGAAATCAATAAACTGCATGCTCAGGTTAAGGAGAAAGGATTCTCTTTAGTGCCGCTCAATTTCCATTTCAGTCATGGTTATGTAAAGGTAACCGTTGGTCTTGTAACTGGTAAAAAGCTGTATGATAAGCGTCAAGATATGGCAGAACGCGATGCTAAGCGAGATATTGCTAAGAGACTTAAAGAACAACAAAAATATTAAAATAAAGAAATCGAGTCATAATGGCTCGATTTTTTTGTGATATTTGTCAACTTACTCTGTATTTTTAGTTGATAAATATGTATATTGAATTTATAATGTAAACAAAGAGTCGTGTTTGTGGTTGACATTTTCTAAGTAGAGGAGAAACATCATGAATCAGAACATTCGGTACATTACTGAGGTCGCTATTTTAACTGCTATGATTACTGTATTAGGGGCTATTAAAATACCTAATGTCATTCCAGGTATAGAGTTTCAATTATCGGCCCCGTTGGCGGTAGCAATATGTGCTGTATTCGGATTTAAGAAGTATATTATTAGTGGATGTCTATCTAGTTTAATCGGCTTAGCGCTAGGTACTCAAACTATTTTAAATGTTATGATTGCTATGCAATTCCGTCTTATTGTAGGGTTAATCCTTTGGATGTGCCATAATCACTTAATCGGTATTATGATTTCAGGTCCAATTGCATCTGCCTTAGCGCGGTTAACCTTGTCCGTATATATTGGTAAAGCCGCATTACCTATGGTTGCCTTAGCAGTGCCTGGCATGATTTTCACGGTTATTATGGCTCCTGTATTTGTAAAGGTATTCCGTAAAATTCATAGTCAAGCACATCAAAATAACGTAATAAAAGGCAAGGTATCATAATGAGTGAATTATATAGTGTACGCATGCGTGCAGCACAAGGTGGTCCCCATGAAAAAGGGGGCCACCATATTTCTGGTGCAGAGCGTATCGTAAAATTAGAGGAAGTTGGAGCTATAGCACAATCCTTAGCTGAACGTGCACTGTATCACAGCAAAGGAACTGCTGATTTTATAAATATTACAGTAGATTTAATTCCACAGGAGAAGATTTCCTATATAGACTGTCTAAGGGTAGAGGAACATAAAACTGGTAGCATTCCTGAATCCCATCAATTGGCAACGGAACTTTTACAAGGTACCACTATTACTGAAACTGCTGTTAGAAAAGCTATCGGTATGTTAAAAAATTTAGATAGATCCATGCGCGGCGCTATGTTAGTGGATGCTATTTCGGGTGAACGCTTAGATGAAGGCAATCGCGGTGTACGTGTGAGTCATATGGACTCCTTTGACTCTCATGCATTAGGTGACAATGAACATATGAGGGAGGCTTTAGTATTGGCCTCTAAGGTTCAATCCGCAGAGGGTGTTGTTGGTGAATTATGTTGGTCTGATGATCCAGATTATACAGTAGGCTATGTGGCTTGTAATGGTGTATATCATCGAATTCCTCATATGAAAGAATTAGGGTCTAATATAGGGGGACGGGTTTTCTTTGTACGGTCTGATATAGATAGTGAAAGTGTAATCGAGTATTTGGAGAGTGCTCCTGTACTTGTTCAACGGAGATAACATGTACGAATTTTTTAAAGAGCAATTAGATGCTAAGGAACAGAATCATAATTTACGAACCTTAAAAGAATATTGTCCTATAGATGCAGTGCGAGTTAAACGAGATGATAAAGAATATTTAATGATGGCTTCAAATAATTATTTAGGCCTTACCTTTGACTCCCGTGTAATAGAAGGGGCTCTGAAAGGAGCTCAACAATATGGTACAGGATCTGGTGGTTCACGCCTTGTATCTGGTACGTTTCCATTATTTACTGATCTTGAAAATGAATTAGCAAAATTTAAGAATACTGAAAAAGCCCTCGTATTTAATACAGGTTATATGGCCAATGTAGGAACTATTTCTGCTATAGCTGATAAACATACCATCATTTTTAGCGATGCTTTAAATCACGCTAGTATTATTGATGGGTGTAGATTGAGTAGAGGAGCAGTAAAGGCTTATAGCCATTGTGATGTAGACGAACTAAAGTATTTATTAAAGCAAGTAGATCGTAATGCAAGAAAGCTTATTGTCACAGATGGTGTATTTAGCATGGATGGGGATATTGCACCGCTTGATAAACTATATGAATTAAGCCGTGACTATAATGCATTGCTCATGGTAGATGATGCTCATGCAACAGGAACAATTGGTAATGGTCATGGTACGGCTGCTTATTTTAATTTAGAGAAAGAGATAGATATTCAACTCGGTACATTGAGTAAATCCTTAGGATCTGTTGGTGGTTATATAGCTGCAAATAGCACTATCATTGATTATCTCGTTAATACGAGTCGCAGCTTTATATTCTCCACCGCTTTATCTCCTGCTGATATAGGGGCGGCTCTAGCTGCATTACAGGTTCTTGAGACTGATACATCTGTTTTAGGGCGTTTACAAGAGAACGTAAACTATATGGCAGGTCAATTGCTTTCTATGGGAATTGGTGCGACTAATGAAACGCCAATTTTCCCAATATTAATAGGAAGTAATGAAGATGCACTAGCGGTATCTGATTATCTATATGAGGCTGGCATTATAGGCACCGCTATCCGTCCACCTACAGTACCTATTGGTGAAAGTAGAATTCGATTGACCGTTACAGCTGCTCATAATAAAGAACAAATAGATTATGTATGTCATACATTGCATAAAGCGATGAAACAATTAAATTTATGATAGTACATAATATATCTAAAAAAGATAGTATTAAAAGAATTCCATTTGATTGCTTAAGTAGTCAATATTAGATAAGTTGAGTAGTCTAACAATAGTGAATATATCTGAACTGTGAAGGTCTCATATAATTGACAGTAATACTAAATAGGCTTATAATTATTAGACCAACGCACGGGGATGTAAAGGTTTCGACAGGGGTGCGTGTGGTATAGATAGCGAGTCGGCGTTCCATGAGGCCGTTAAACGGTGGGAAAACATTTAAACGCAGAAGAAAATTTTGCATTAGCTGCATAAGCTACGTCCCTCATACTTGTGCCTACCAAGTGTGAATGGACGTCAAACCGTAGGCTGGCTTAATTCAGTTGTTCATATGAATTAGGCGAGACAATATGAACTGGGGTTGTGTAGCTTGTCTGTGAGCGGTAGCAACCTGAGATCTAAATCATAGACTGTGCTCGGAGAAGTCTATATGGCAACACTTCTGGACAGGGGTTCGACTCCCCTCATCTCCACCAATATTAAAGCTAAAGCTAGAAGAGGCGTGATTACTGTACGAATGCAGTAGTTACCTAATCTTCTAGCTTTTTTTAGTGTTCCTATATGTTTGCTAAAATACGTATTTATTCGCTTGAAATTTCCCCTTTATTTCCCCTTGATTTCCCCACGGAGCACAGATATTTAATTAGAAAATGTGTACACAAAGAATCTAAAATGTCAATAATTTTTATCGTTTTGATTGTGCACAATGAATATGAATTTATATAGATTTTATCTATGTTTTATAAAGGTGGAAGGGTATCGAAAAAATTGACTTTGTCTATAGAATCCTGTATAATATATATAGATATTTATGTAATTATGACACATAGATGATTAGTTTCGTGTAAAGGAGTACAGATAATGAAGTTCCGTTATTCCCGTATGTTAGCGGCTCTCGTTGTATCCGCTGTAATGGTTGCTGGTTGTGGCAGTAATCAACAGCAAGCAGGCGACGTGAGTGTCAATGCATACAAAATTACTGCAAGTGATGCACAGGTAAATCAAACCTATGCTGGTACTGTAGTTGCAGAAAACTCTGTAGCTGTACATGCTCGTGTAACTGGTTACGTTGTTGAAAAATATGTTAAAGGTGGCGCGCAAGTTGTAGCTGGTCAACCATTATATCGTATCGATTCTCGTCAGTACGAAGCTAGTCTTGCTAATGCAGAAGCGCAAGCTGCTCAAGCTAATGCGACTTACAAAAATGCTGAAGTAGATCTTAATCGTTATGAAACATTGGCGCAACAAGACGCGATTGCGCAACAACGTGTAGATACACAACGCAGTACTACAGAACAAGCTAAGGCAGCATATGAAGCATATCAAGCATCTGTAAAAATTGCTCAAGATAACTTGGGTGACACAATAGTATATGCACCATATTCCGGTACATTACGTATGGACGATATTGATATGGGCGCATTTGTACAAGCTGGTTCTACAACTTTAGTTACAATTGACTCCATTGATCCTATTTTTGTTGAATTTAGCATGACTGAAGAAGAATATCTTGACTTCATGAAAAATCCAACTGGCGATGATTCTAATGGTCCAAATATTCAGTTAAAACTCGCTGATGGTGATACTTATAACCAATTTGGTACTATTGTTCAAGCAGCAAAAAGTCTTGACCAATCTACTGGTAAGCTTTTGTTGAAAGCTTCCTTCCCAAATCCTGATCATTTGTTATTGCCAAATATGTTTGCTACAGTGATTTCTCCTGGTCAAAAACTCAAAGATGCTATTCTTGTTCCTAGTCGTGCCATTCTTCAAATCATGGATAAAAACTTTATCTATGTTGTAAATGCTGATGGTGTAGTAGAACAAAAAAGTGTTGAAGTTGGCGGTACAAGTGGTAGCGATACAATTATTAAAGCCGGTTTAGCACCTGGAGACACAATCATCGTTGATGGCTTAACTAAGGTTAAAAACGGTGTGAAGGTTAATGCTAAATTGCTTTCAAAAGAACAATTAAAAGCTACAAAATAGAAGGGGGCTAGATCGTGTCGAAATTCTTTATTAATCGACCTATCTTTGCCATTGTAATAGCCATTGTTATTACCTTGGTAGGTCTCATTTCTATGATGAACCTTCCGATAGCTCGATATCCACAAATTTCTCCACCTACAGTTCGTGTAAACACTGCCTATACAGGTGCAACGGCTCAAGTTGTTAATGATACGGTAGCCAGTGTTATTGAAACACAAATCGTAGGCGTACAAGATATGGACTATATGACATCTAGTAGCTCTAGTAATGGTAGTTACTCTTTGACTGTTCAGTTCAATCAAGGCACAGATGCGGATATGGATACGGTTAATACACAAAACCGTGTACAAGCAGCACTTGCTCAATTGCCTGCAGAGGTACAAGCAGTTGGTGTTACAACTACTAAATCTTCTGGTGATATGGCTATGGTATTCTCCTTGAACTCACCTGATGGTACTTATGATTCTACATTCTTAAAGAACTATGCTACCAACTATATGATGGATGCTATTAAAGCCATTAAGGGTGTCGGTTCTGTACAAGAGTTCGGTTCTGATTATGCTATGCGCATTTGGTTGGATCCAGCGAAGATGCAAAATCTTGGTGTTACCATTTCTGAAGTAACAGCAGCTATTAAGGGACAAAACTTACAGGCTGCGGCAGGTACAGTTGGTCAAAATCCTACTAATGGGGAACAAGCATTTCAATATCCTATCAAAATTGAAGGTCGTCTTGTGACACCTGAACAATTTGGTAACATTGCTATTAAAAGCTCTAATGGTAAGGTATTGCATCTAAAAGATGTTGCTCGTATTCAAATTGGTGCTAAAGGATATGACTTTATTGCTAAGTCCGCGCATAAAGAGGTAGCAGGTTTTGCTATTTCCTTACAAAATGATGCGAATGCATTAGAAACTGTTGCGAATGTTAAGAAGGTACTAGATGAACAATCTAAATCTTTCCCACCAGATATGCAATATAACGTGGTTGTAGATAATACTAAATTCGTAAGTGCTTCCATTAATGAGGTAGAGCATACATTTGTAGAAGCATTGTTACTCGTTCTTATCGTAGTATATGTGTTCCTACAATCTTGGAGATCTACGATCATTCCTATGATTGCCGTACCAGTATCCTTGCTTGGTACATTTGGGGCTTTCGTATTACTTGATTTCTCTATCAATACGTTAACATTATTCGCCATGGTATTGGCTATTGGCCTCGTTGTTGACGATGCTATCGTTGTAGTAGAAGCGGTAGAGTATGAATTAAAATATAATGGCTTACCTCCGAAAGAGGCGGCTATTAAAGCGATGGAAAATGTACAAGGCCCTGTAATTGGTATCGCCTTTGTATTGGTAGCTGTATTCGTACCGGTTGCCTTCATGGGTGGTATGACAGGTATTCTTTACAAACAGTTTGCTTTAACAATCGCTGTATCTGTTGTTATTTCTGCGATTGTTGCCCTTGTATTAACACCAGCACTATGTGCTACGATGTTAAAACCTCACACACCTAAAGAGCGTGAAGATTGGGTACATCGTCAGTTAAACAAATTCAATGCAGGCCTCGAACGTTTCAGCAATTGGTATGGTATCCAATTGGCTCGTTTAAGCCATCGTTTGAGCTTAACTGTTATTGCATTGTTAATCTTTGCTGGTGGTACTGGTTTAGTATTCCATTTCTTACCAACATCCTTTGTACCTGCAGAGGATAGCGGTTATTACATGATTGCTGTTAATGAGCCGCCAGGTGCCACATCTGAGCGTACGATGGCGACCCTTGAAAAAATTGCCTCTTTCTTGGAAGGTAAAAATGATCCTGAAAAGCCAAAAGATGAGCAATTATTCCAAGAGGTATTTACTGTAGCAGGCTTTGACCTCTTAGGGGGCGGTCAAAAATCTAGTGCAGGTGTAATCTTTGCTACTATGTCTGACTGGAAGTATCGTACAACACAAGCAACATCAATTAATGCAATGGTTGGTCAAACATTTGGCTTTGCTGCTGAAAAGGTACCAGAAGCAACTGTAGTTGCTTTGAATCCACCATCTATTCCTGGTTTAGGTGCTACTGGTGGTTTCAGTATGTATATCATTAATAAAGCTGGTGACAGCCCACAAGTTATGGCGGAACGTGCTAATGAATTCTTAGCAGAAGCTCGTAAGAGTCCAGCAATTCAATCTATTTACACTACATTTGATACATCTACACCATCCTTACAATTTGATGTGAATCGTGAAAAAGCGGCTCAAGATGGTGTGGCATTAGCTGATATCTTTACTACATTGCAAGGTTTCTATGGTAGTATTCAAGTCAATGATTTCACTACATATGGTAAAAACTATAAAGTAGTAGTTCAAGCTGAAGACGCTTACCGTCAAAATGCAGAACAGCTTAATATGCTAGCTGTTCGTAATAGCAAGGGACTTATGGTTCCAGTATCTAACTATATTACGAAGGAACAAACTGGTACACCATCTAGTATTACTCGTTTTGATAATGCGATGGCTGTACAAATCGGTGGTTCTCAAGCGAATGGTTATTCCTCTGGTGATGCTATTAATGCATTGAAAGAGGCGGCAGCTAAAACTTTACCAGCCGGTTATACATATGACTGGGCAGGTCAATCTCGTGAAGAGTTGAAAGCTGGTTCTCAAACCATCATGATTCTTGGTTTAGGTCTAGTATTTGTATTCTTAATCTTGGCCGCCTTGTATGAATCTTGGAAGGTTCCATTTGCCGTATTGTTCTCCGTACCATCTGGTATGATTGGTGCTTCTTTAGTTCCATTCTTGTTGAACTTTACAGGTAGATATTCCTTAGCTAACGATATTTATATGCAGATTGGTCTCTTAGCACTTGTTGGTTTGGCTGCAAAAAATGCGATCTTAATCATCGAGTACGCTAAGATCCGTGTTGACGAACGTGGTATGAACGTTGTTGATGCCGCTATCGAAGCTGCAAAAATTCGTTTACGGCCAATCTTGATGACATCCTTTGCGTTCATCCTTGGTGTATTGCCATTGGCAGTATCTACTGGTGCTGGTTCTGGTGCTCGTACATCCATGGGTATTACTGTAGTAGCAGGGATGACCACAGCTACATTGTTTGGTATCTTTATCATTCCTATGTTGTTCATCATCATTGAAACACTTGGACCTGGTTTGTTTACAAACCGCAAAAAAAATCATGACTAATCATTTACATTAGATAATTTTGTAGAATGACAAAAACACGTCACTACTTAGTAGTGGCGTGTTTTTTTATATAATTTATGATATAATAATATAGTTAAAAATCAGATTGACGTAAGTCGATATTAAGTGTGAAATTTATATAAAAGAGGTATATTATGAGTGATGTAAAAACATATGTAGCAGGTCATAAAAGCCCTGATACAGATTCTATTTGTTCTGCTATTTCCTTTGCTAATTTCTTAACACAAATGGGTACACCAGCTACTCCAGTATGTGCAGGTGAAGCAAATAAAGAAACAACATATGTATTGAATCATTTTGGTTTTGAACACCCTCAAATCGTTAAGAATTGGGAAGAATTCGCTCCAGAAGGCGGCAACTTGTACTTAACTGACCACAACGAATCTAAACAAATCATTGACGGTTACAAGTCTATGAATATGTGCGGCGTTGTGGATCATCACCGCATTGGTGATTTCGAAACTGATGGTCCTGTATTTATGCGTTTAGAACCAGTAGGTTGCTCCAATACAATCATTACTAAATTGTACATGGAAAACAATCAAGAAATTCCTAAAGCTATTGCAGGCTTGATGTTGTCCGCTATCATTTCTGATACTGTTTTATTCCGTTCTCCAACATGTACTGAAACAGATAAAGAAATGGCTCATAAATTGGCAGAAATCGCTGGTATAGATATCGAGTCCTATGGCCTTGATATGTTAAAAGCTGGTGCAGATATTTCTGATTTGACTAATGACGATATCGTTCGTACAGATATGAAGGAATTCTCCGAAGCAGGTAAAACAATTTCTATCGGTCAAATTTCTGTTATGGATACTACAGACGTATTGGCTAAACAAGGTGAATTAGTACAAGCGTTAGAAGCTCTTCGCAGTGCTAATAACTACGATGCATCTTACATCATGATTACAAATATTCTTGATGAAAGCACTACATTGTTATTCAGTGGTGATGTGGAAACAGTAGTAACAAAAGCATTTGAAAAAGAAGTTAAAGACAATGGCGTATTCTTGCCAAATACTATGTCTCGTAAAAAACAAATCGTACCACCAATTCTTGGTGCTATGAAATAGTATAGTAGTATACAAAGGGAAAAGAACGTTGCTTGCAACGTTCTTCTTCTCTATTTATATGATTATCAAATTATAGTATATGTAAGGGCGATAGGGGTGTTCCGATGAATTCATTACTAACAGGTTTAAATAAAGAGCAGCAACAAGCCGTTCAACATACGGAAGGCCCTTTATTGATTTTAGCTGGTGCTGGATCTGGTAAAACAAAGGTGTTAACCGTTCGCATTGCACATTTATTGGCTCAAGGTGTTAATCCTTATGAAATCTTGGCGATTACATTTACCAACAAAGCGGCTAAAGAGATGAAAAGCCGTGTAGAAGGTCTTGTTGGGGATGTAGCCAATCGTATTTGGCTTAGCACATTTCATAGCTTCTGTGCGAAATTCTTGCGTTTTGAATTAGATAACTTCTTAGGTTATAACAGTAACTTTACAATCTACGATACATCTGACTCTCAAGCTGTTATTAAGGCTGCTTTAAAAGCATTAAACCTCGACGATAAATACTATCCTGTAGGTGCTATGATTGGTGCCATATCTGATGCAAAAAATAAATTGTTATTTGCCTCAGATTTTAGAAAGCAAGCAAGAGACTTTTACCAACATAAGGTTGCTGATGTATATGAGTATTATGAACGGGAATTGCGTAAGAATAATGCTCTAGATTTTGATGATCTATTATTAGTGGCCGTAAAATTATTACAGTCTAATGAGGCTGTGTTAGATAAATATAGCAAGCGTTTTCGTTATGTTATGATCGACGAGTATCAAGATACGAACCATGCTCAATATTTATTGGCTAAATTATTGGCTTCACATTGGAAAAACATCGCCGTAGTAGGTGATGCTGACCAAAGTATTTACGCTTGGCGTGGTGCAGACATTCAAAATATCTTGGACTTTGAAAAGGATTATCCAAACTGCACATCTATCAAGTTGGAACAAAACTATCGTTCTACAAAGATTATTCTTGATGCAGCCAATGCAGTAATTGAAAATAATGAAGGTCGTCCTAAGAAAAACTTATGGACAGATAAGACAGAAGGGGCTAAAATTCAGCATTTTACGGCTCAGTCTGAACATGAAGAAGCTGCTTTCATCGGCGATACTATCGCTAAAAAGCACGATATTCATGGTGTGCCTTATGGTGATATGGCTATTTTGTACCGTACAAATGCTCAATCTCGTGTACTTGAAGAAGCGCTGATTAAACGGGCTCTGCCATATACGATGGTAGGGGGCACGAAGTTCTATGATCGTAAAGAAATTAAGGACGTTTTAGCTTACTTACGTGTGTTATATAATCCATTTGATGATTTGAGCTTATTGCGTATCATCAATGTACCTAAGCGTAGTATTGGTGCTACTACAGTGGCAAAACTACAAGATTATGCTCGTGCAAATGGCACGTCCTTGTTTATGACATTAACACAGTTGCATCTAGTAGATACGATTAAGGGTAAGACAAAGGAAAAGTTAGAGGAATTTGGTATCCTTATCTTTACTCTCGTAGCTGAAATGGAAGATAAAACTGTGCTTGATATCTTAGAATCTATTCTCGATAGAACCGGTTACTTGGCACAATTAGAAGAGAGTACAGATCCACAAGATCAGGCTCGCGCTGAGAATATCGGTGAACTTTTATCTGTAGCTAAAGACTTCCAAGATACAAATCCAACTGGTACAGTGGAAGATTTCTTGGAACAAGTAGCACTCGTAAATGATGTTGATTCTTTCGAGCAAGAAGAGTCTAAAGTTACATTGATGACATTACATGCTGCGAAAGGTTTGGAATTTCCTATTGTATTCTTAGGTGGCTTGGAGGAAGGTTTATTCCCTCATAGCCGCACCTTGATGAACCCTGAGGAAATCGAAGAGGAACGTCGTCTTGCCTATGTAGGTATTACTCGTGCTGAAAAGGAATTATATATTTCTAATGCTACTACGCGTACCGTATTTGGCCGTACTAGTAGTTATTTGCCATCTCGCTTTATTGACGAAATTCCTGAAGAGCTAGTAGATGGTTTGCGTGCTAAGCGTAAAGTACCTGATGATATCAAGCGTCATGTACCACAACATATGAGTGTTACTAGCCGTCCTGTCACTAAGCCAATTGTTCGCAATGAGGTGATTGCTGATTGGAAAGTAGGCGACACAGCCATTCATAGTAAATGGGGCAATGGGAAAGTAATCAATGTTGCTGGCGAAGGGGCTGGCATGAAACTAACAATTGAGTTTCCAACCCAAGGTGTACGTGTGGTAATGGCTAAATTTGCACCTGTTAAAAAAGGGTAATTGTTTTCTGTATAAAAGGATAGAAGATGAATCCGAAAGATAGAATTAAAGAGTTACAACAAGAGCTGACTCATGCGCAGTATTTATACTACGTAAAAGATGCTCCTACAATGAGTGACTTTGAATACGATAAAAAATATCGAGAGCTCGTTGATTTAGAAACAGCTCATCCTGAATATATTGTGCCTTCTTCTCCAACACAACGGGTGGGGATGAAGGTGGAAGGCTCCTTTGAAAAGGTTGTCCATGGTCGCCCTATGTTGAGCTTATCTAATGTATTCAGTGCTGATGAAGTGCGTGCATTTGCTAGTCGTGTAGAGAAGGAATTAGGTCATAAGCCTTCTGCTTATGTAGTAGAACTTAAAATCGATGGCTTAGCTGTTAATTTGCACTATGAAAATGGTATGTTTGTACGTGCTGTAACACGTGGTGATGGCCGCGTTGGTGAAGATGTTACGGCCAATGTGCGGACTATTAAATCCATTCCTTTATATCTCGAAAATGCACCTGAATTTATCGAGGTGCGCGGTGAAGCTTATATGCCTCATAGTGAATTTAAACGCATTAATGAAGAACGTGATGAAGAGGGCTTACCAACCTTTGTAAACCCTCGTAATGCAGCAGCTGGTTCTTTACGTCAACAAGATCCAGCTATTACGGCTAGTCGTAATTTAGCATTCTTTGCCTATGCGATCGGCTCAGAAGTGGGGGCTAATATTCATAGCCAAGAGGAATTACTACAAAGCTTAGAAACATTTAAGTTTTCTGTAAATCCACATTATCGTGTATGTAAAACGATTGATGAGGTAATAGAGGCTATTGAATATTGGGGTGAAAAGCGTCATGAGTTGCCATACGACACAGATGGTATGGTAATTAAGGTCAATAGTTTCGACGACCAAGAGGTACTTGGTAGTACTGCAAAGGACCCTAAATGGGCAACAGCGTACAAATATCCTCCAGAAGAAGTGGAAACTATTCTTAAGGACATTACTATTAATGTAGGACGTACAGGTGTTCTTACACCAACTGGTGAGTTGGAATCTGTATTCGTATCTGGTACGAATGTGAGCCGTGTTACATTACATAACCAAGACTTTATCAATGAAAAGGATATTCGCATTGGTGACCACGTTATCATTCATAAGGCGGCAGAGATTATTCCAGAAGTTATTCGCGTAGTTCCAGAAAAACGTACTGGTTCTGAGGTGCCTTTCACCATTCCAAATCGCTGCCCAGTATGCGACTCTCCTGCAGTTCGTCGTGAAGGTGAGGCCGCTGTACGTTGCACCAATAAACACTGTCCTGCCATTGAAAAGGAACAAATCATCCATTTTGCCTCTCGCGATGCAATGAACATAGATGGTCTTGGTCCTAGCATTGTAGAAAACTTAATCAATAACAAGTTAATTGCTAATGTGGTTGATTTATATCATTTAACAGTAGATCAACTTGTTACTATGGACCGAATGGGTAAGAAATCTGCAGAGAATTTGGTGAAAGCCATCGCAGACTCTAAAACTCGTGGATTAGACCGCGTATTATATGGCCTCGGCATCCGTCTCATTGGCTCTAAAGCAGCCGGTACAATTGCTAATGTTGTACAATCTATGGAACGGTTCATGACAATTACTAAAGAAGAATTAGTGGCGGTAGAAGAAATCGGTCCTACTATGGCTGATAGTATCGTTGAATACCGTCAAGACCCTGCTCATATTGCCATTATTGAAGGCTTAACACAAGCAGGTCTTAAAATGACCGTAGATGTTGTTGAAACTGCTGGTAACCAAATGGATGGAGAAATCGTCGTTCTTACCGGTAAGCTTGAAATTATGGGCCGTAGTGAAGCAGGTAAAATCCTTGAAGCTCATGGGGCAAAGGTTACAGGTTCTGTATCTAAGAAAACAACTCTTGTTATCGCTGGTGAAGATAGTGGTAGCAAGCTTACTAAAGCAAATGAATTGGGTATACGTGTTATGAACGAAGAAGAGTTTGTAGAACTCTTACGCGAACTCGGTGAAATCCAATAGATATACATTCTTACAATGTTTTGAAAATATAGATTATTTGCTTTATAATAAATAATTATGAAAGGATGTGTTCCGATGAAAATCAGCCAAGAGGAAATTAAAAAAATCGCCTTACTTTCACGCTTGGAAGTTAAGGAAGAACATATGGCACATGTAGAAAAAGAGTTGTCCGACATCTTGACTTATGTTGCTGAACTAGATGCATTAGAACTTGATGGTGTGGAGCCTATGGCTCATGCAGTACCATTGCACAATGTATTTAGAGAGGATGAAACAAAACCATCCCTCGATCATGATTTAGCTTTATCCAATGCTCCAGAAGCAGAGGATGGGTACTTTAAAGTACCTCGCGTTGTACAAGAATAGGAGGTTTCGCTGTGGCAACAATTCATGAATTACACAAGAAACTAGTGAATAAAGAAATCAGCGCTGTTGAATTGACAAATGCTGTTATTGCACATAAAGCGAAAGTGGAACCGACTGTACATGCGTACTTATCCGATTCTCATGATCGTGCTTTGGCTACAGCTAAGCTTGTAGATGAAGCAATTGCTAAAGGTGAAGCTATTTCCCCATTGGCAGGTATTCCTGGTGCCATTAAAGATAATATTTGTATTAAAGATGAACCTGCAACATGTGCATCTAAAATGTTAGAAAACTTTGTGCCTCCATACAATGCATCAGTTATTGAACGTTTACAAGACAATCATTATATTAGCCTTGGTAAACTTAATATGGATGAATTCGCTATGGGTGGCTCTACAGAGAACTCTGCATTAGCTAAAACATCTAATCCTTGGAATGCTGATTGCGTACCAGGCGGTTCTTCTGGCGGTAGTGCAGCAGCTGTATCCAGCGGGTCTGCTATTTGGGCTCTCGGCTCTGATACAGGTGGGTCTATTCGTCAACCAGCATCCTTCTGTGGCGTTGTAGGTTTAAAACCAACATACGGAAATGTATCTCGTTATGGCTTAATTGCCTTCGCATCTTCTTTGGATCAAATTGGACCTGTTACACGTGATGTAACAGATGCAGCGTTAGTATTAAATGCAATCTCTGGTCACGATGCTAAAGATTCAACGTCCATTCCAGGCACTCGTGTAGACTACACTACAGCACTTGTAAATGATGTAAAAAATCTAAAAATTGGTGTACCTAAAGAATTCTTTGGTGAAGGTCTCAATAGCGAAGTTCGTAAAGCTGTGGAAGAAGCTATCGAAACATACAAAAAATTAGGTGCTGAAATCGTTGAGGTTTCCTTGCCTAATTCTAAATATGCATTGTCTGCATACTATATCATCGCATTGGCAGAAGCTAGCTCCAATTTGGCTCGTTATGACGGTGTAAGTTATGGTATGCGGGTACCTGCAGATAACTTAGTAGATATGTCTACTAAAACTCGCACAGAGGGCTTTGGTCCTGAAGTACAACGCCGTATTTTGTTAGGTACCTATGTATTGAGTGCTGGTTACTATGATGCTTATTATTTGAAAGCATTGAAGGTTCGTCGCCTTATTAAAAACGAATTTGATGAAGCATTCTCCAAAGTGGATTTGATTTTGACACCAACTGCACCTAATACATCCTACAAATTTGGTGAAAAAGCTAATGATCCATTGGCAATGTACTTAGAAGATATCTGTACAGTACCAGCAAATCTTGCAGGTATTCCAGGTATTAGCATCCCAGCAGGTATGAGTAGCAATAATTTGCCAATTGGCTTACAATTACTTGGCCCTGCTATGGGTGAAGAAACATTATTACGCGCTGCTTTCACATTTGAACAAGCACGTCCGGACTGTCAATTAGTAGCACCAACTGGGGAGGTTTCTCTATGAGTAGTAAATACGAAACAGTCGTTGGTTTAGAGGTTCATACAGAGCTTAAGACTAAGTCTAAAATCTTCTGTGGTTGTACCACTGAATTCGGCGGCGATCAAAATACACATGTATGCCCAGTATGCCTTGGCTTACCTGGTGCTATGCCTGTGTTAAATAAACAAGTAGTAGAATTTGCTATCAAAGTTGGTTTAGCATTGAATTGTGAAATTCTAAACTTCAATAAATTTGACCGTAAAAACTACTACTATCCAGATTTGCCTAAAAACTATCAAACATCTCAATATGATTTGCCAATTTGCTTAAATGGTCATTTGGACATTGAAGTAAATGGTGAAACTAAACGCATTGGTATTACGCGTATTCACATGGAAGAAGATGCAGGTAAACTCGTTCACAGTGGTAACACTATTTCCGATTCTAAATCTTCTAATGTTGACTATAACCGTACTGGTGTACCTCTTCTTGAAATCGTATCCGAACCAGATATTCGTTCCGGCGCAGAAGCGAGAGCCTATGTTGAAAAACTACGTTCTATCTTGCAATACTTAGAAGTATCCGACGGTCGTATGGAAGAAGGTTCCTTACGTGGTGACTGTAACGTATCCGTACGTTTGCGCGGTACTAAAGAGTTTGGTACACGTACAGAAACTAAGAATGTTAACTCCTTAACAGCTATTCAAAAGGTTGTTGAATATGAAGCCTTGCGTCAAGCTAAGTTGATTGAAGCTGGCGGTAAAGTAGATCAAGAAACACGTACTTGGGATGATGCTCAAGGCATTACTATTGGTATGCGTAAGAAAGATGAAGAAAACGATTACCGTTACTTCCCTGAGCCAGACTTGGTACCAATTGTAATTACGGACGAAAAAATCGAAGAAGTACGTCGTGCGTTACCTGAATTACAAGATGCTAAGATTGAACGCTTTGTATCTGAATATGGTTTGTCTCGTGAAGATGCAACAATCCTTACTGTATCTCGTAAAACTGCAGATTTCTTAGATGCTACTGTAAAAGCAGGTGCAGATGCTAAGACTGTGGCTAACTGGATGCTTGGTGACTTGTCCAAGATGATTAATGAAAGTGGTTTAACATTCGCTGAATCTAAAGTAAGCCCAGAAAACTTGGCTGGTATGATTGCCCTTATCGATAAAGGTACAATCTCTGGTAAAATTGCGAAAAAGGTTATTGTATCCATGTGGGAATCCGGCAAGGATGCAGATACTATCGTAAAAGAAGAAGGTCTTGTTCAAATCACTGATACTGGTGCTATCGAAGAAATCGTTAAGCAAGTTATTGCTAACAATCCACAACCAGTGGCAGACTTCAAAGGTGGCAATGGCAAAGCTATTGGCTTCTTAGTAGGTCAAGTTATGAAGGAATCTAAAGGCCGTGCTAACCCTGGTATGGTAAATGAATTGCTTCAAAAATACTTGAAAGACTAATTTGTCCGTTAGTATATAGTCGCATAAGCAATACAAATAAAAATATCCCCTATAGATATATAAACTTATATCTGTAGGGGATATTTATTTGCAATTTTACTGGTAAAATATGGTATAATAGGTTGTATAAAATTAATTATTATTTTGGTCATATAAAGGACTTAATGATGAATGATCAACACAATATAAATAACAATCAAAATACATATAGAAGTAGTGAGCGTAGCGATAGCTTTGGCAGTCATGCTCGTCCTGCAGAGCCTAATACACGCGTATTATCTGATGATGAACGCCGTGATTTTGATGGTGTAACCATTGAAGAGGTAGGCGATTCTGTTCATGTGGACTCTACACCTAGCAATATGAACGAAGACTATCAACGCAGTGAAGAATATAACCAATATGGTCCACATGTTAAGGTATATAGCTTTAATAGTACAAGTTGGCTTAGTCGCATCATTTTGATTATCATATTAGCTGTTGTTTTAGCAGCTGTTGTATTCTTTGGTGGCATTATCCTCTCTGTAGTAGGGGTTGTCATTTTAGTGGGTGCTATTGTTTCCTTTATCTTTGGGCTCTTTTAATGGTATAATATATATATTATGACTAGACGGTGGCTGAGCCATTCGATGATTTAAAGGGGACCTATGAACGTAGTTTTATCCACATTAAACTCAAAATTTATACATTCCTCCCTGGCTTTGCGGTATCTCAAAGCCTATGGGCAGGCTCACGGACAGGCATACGATATAGTAGAATATACTATTAATATGCCTGTTTTACATATTCTTAGTGATATTACAGAGCGCGATATAGACGTATTGGGCTTTGCTTGCTATATCTGGAATATCGAAATGACCTTACATGTGGTGGACATGATGAAAGCTGTTCGACCAGATATTAAAATCATTTTAGGGGGACCAGAGGTATCGTTCACAGCCGATGAAATCCTTAATCGATGTCATGCCGTAGATTATGTTGTACAAGGTGAAGGAGAAGAAGCCTTTTACCAACTCATTAGTGCATTGAAAAATGGTAAAGATGGCCTCGAGGAAGAAATTCCTGGTGTACGAGGACGTCATATTTCAGGCGAACTTATGGGCTCTACCGAGGCCGTAGAGGTTAAAGATCTTAGTACTATTCCATTCCCGTACGTAGAAGAGGATATGGAGGATTTAGAACACAAAATCATCTACTATGAATCCTCTCGCGGTTGTCCATTCTCCTGTCAGTATTGTTTATCTGGTAATAAGAATACAGTACGGTTCTTCCCACAGGAGAGAACCTTCAAAGAGTTACAATGGTTTATCGATCACAAGGTGAAACAGGTTAAATTTGTAGATAGAACATTTAACTGTGCACCACATCATCATCGCCCTATGATGGAATTCATGCGTGATGCTGATACAGAGACTAATTTCCATCTAGAAATGGAACCAGAGCTCATGACAGAGTGGGAAACCAATATTCTTTGTGAAACACCACCAGGGCGTATTCAAATAGAAGTAGGCGTACAAAGTACACATAAGAAAACTTTAGATGCTATTAATCGATATAATGATTGGCCGTATATTCAAAAGGCAATTAGACCTATTATTGAAGCAGGTAGAACTCATGTTCATATGGATTTAATTGTAGGTTTACCTTACGAAAATAAAGCACGATTTGGATTATCCTTTAACGATTTATTTAGTTTACAACCTCATGCGCTGCAAATAGGTTTCTTGAAACTATTAAAAGGCTCTGGTGTACGCCGTATGACGGAATACCAATATATTAGTGATCCTTTAGCTCCTTACGAGGTCTTAAGTACCCATGTATTGCCATATAAAGACGTTCGTTTCTTAAAGCACTTTGAAGATGTATTTGAACGATTCTATAATAGTGAGCGTTTTAGAACTGTCTTTGGTTATATTGGTAGTAAGCTTATTAAGGAACATACTGATACATCAATAATTGGTGAAGATACAGTAACAAATCATGTACCACCAATTAAAAAGTATGATCCAACTAAAGTGGAGCCTAAAAAAGACGCTTTTTCTTATTTCTGTGAAATGACACAGGCATGGCTTGATGCTGGTAATCACAAGGTTAATTTAAAAGACATTGACCAAATCGAGTTCTTATATAATTTCTTCTTGTCTAAAGGCGACAAAGTAGCAGCCGAATTATTACAGTACGACACTCTTGTTAGCTATCGTGGTAAGGTTCGAAGCGAAGCCGTAGGTTTGCCGAAGCAGACAAAGGAACTTTTACAAGAAGGGGAAGCATTCTGGCGAAACGAAGAGATTGCATCTCAGTATATTCCAAACTATACATTTAAAGAATGGCGTAAGATTCGCCAACAATATGTAGAAATGCCGATGTCCAAAGATACGGCATATGTATTGGGCATAGATAATGTACCTAGTACACCATTTACAGTTGTAATCGACGTTAATAAAGAGGTTAAACCATTTATACGTCCTGACATAGAGGCTTGTTAAATTTCACAAGCGATAATTGGTTAGTTAAATAGGAGTGTTATGACCGATACAACGAGACCAAAACGATACCGCATGGTATCTAAATATTATAAAGAAACCTATGGAGAGAAGGTTTATAAGCTGCCTGTTGCCTTACCGCTAACATGTCCAAATCGAGATGGTTCGGCAGGTGTAGGAGGCTGTACCTTCTGCGGTGAAATTGGTGCGGGCTATGAAAATCGTCCTGCCTGGATGACAGTGCGTATGCAATTAGAGGAAAATATTGCTCACATTGGACCTAAGTACAAGGCGAAAAAATTCATACCCTATTATCAAAACTTTAGTAATACCTATTTGGGACTTGATGACTTTAAAAGCTATATGGAACAAGGCTGTATCGACGAAGCTGTAGGCATTGCTATTGCTACAAGACCAGATTGCATTGCCGATGAATATTTAGACATATTAGCTGACATTAGAGATCGCTTTCATAAGGATATTTATATTGAATTAGGATTGCAAACGGTCAATTATGATACCCTTGAGAAGATTAATCGTGGTCATGATTTAGCTCAGTTTATTGATGCTGTATTGCGCATTAAGAGATACGGATTTAATGTGACAACCCATATGATTGTTAATTTGCCTTGGGATACAATGCAGGATACCATCGAAGGGGCCCGTATTTTGTCAGCCCTTGGCGTAGATCAAGTTAAACTGCATGCTTTATATATTGTGAAAAATACATTGATGGCTAAGTGGTATCAAGAGGGGCAATTTACCTTAATTAGTGCTGAAGAATATGCTGATCGGGTTGTGAATTTTGTTCGTCACTTGCATCCAGATATTGTATTACAACGTCTTGTTGGGAGAGCACCTGAAGATAATACGTTATTTACAAACTGGTCTATGGGATGGTGGCGTGTTCAAGATTTAATTGATGATAAGTTAGACGAACTAGATGCTCATCAAGGTGATTTATGTGATTATTTAAACGGCAAAGCCGTTCGTAAGTTTATAGATTAGGAGGTTATATGAGCGAACAAGTTTTTACATTTCCTACATATGACCTAGCACAATCCATACTAGGTCAACATAATCGATATCTACATATGATGCTTGAAGTCATCTCTGCAGATGTAGTGGCACGTGGTGATACTGTTGTTATCAAGGGTGATGAAAAACAAGTAGAGGCCTTGTATCGCACATTAGAAGAACTTGTGTTCCTATACCGTGAAGGCAGTACCATCACTGAGTCTCAAGTTCGTATTGCCGCAAAACTCGTTGCTAATGGCAAAGCTGATGCTGTACATACTATGTTTGAAGATACCTTATCCGTTAATATGCGGGGGAAAAATATTACGCCTAAAACGGAAGGTCAGAAATACTATGTAGATAGCATTCGTAAAAATACCATTACCTTTGGCATTGGCCCTGCTGGTACAGGTAAAACATTCCTAGCCGTAGCTTTAGCTGCATTCTACTTGAAAAACCGCAATGTAGATAAAATTATTTTGACTCGCCCTGCTGTAGAGGCTGGTGAACGATTAGGCTTCTTACCTGGCGAATTACAAGATAAGGTAGACCCATATTTGAGACCTCTTTATGATGCTTTACATGAAATGTTTGGCATCGAGCAAGTACAACGTTTTATGGAACGCGGTACTATCGAGGTAGCACCACTAGCATATATGCGTGGTCGCACCTTAGAAAATGCGTTCGTTATACTAGATGAAGCTCAAAATACAACGGCTGAGCAGATGAAAATGTTCTTAACCCGTTTAGGTAACAATTCTAAAATGGTTGTGAACGGTGATAAGACACAAATTGACTTGCCACCACGTGTTGTGTCTGGTCTCGGCGAGGCTGAAAAGGTATTGCGTCATGTACCTGGTATTAATATGGTTTACTTTAGCGATCAAGACGTTGTTCGTCATGATTTAGTAGGTCGCATTGTAAAAGCTTACGATGCATATCACGAACGTAAGTTAGCTGGTGAGACTGCAGAATCTAGCGTAGTATCCAAAGAGAATGTAGCGAAAGGATAAGCATGTATATAAATATTAGCTATGATGAAGAAATTCAAGAGGATTCCAATATTGAGGCTGTTATACGCAAGGTCTGTGATGAAGTAAGTCGCGTATATGGTCTTGAAGAAGATGAAATGAGTATTTTACTCTGCGATAATGCTAAAATTCACGAGCTTAATAAGGAATATCGCGGCATTGATAGACCTACCGATGTATTGTCCTTTGCCCTAAATGAAGGGGATGATTACGAAGGTAGTGAAGAGGAACATCACTTACTTGGGGATATGATTATTTCCTTAGAGCGCACTCGTGAACAAGCTATTGAATATGGACATAGCTTTGAACGAGAATTAGCATATTTAACGACTCATAGCTGCTTACATATTTTAGGCTATGACCATATGAACGATGAAGATAAAAAAGAGATGCGTACTGAAGAGGAATTTATCTTAGGTAACCTCGGTTATGTGCGGGAGGATGCACCATATAATGAATAAGAACGAACATTTTAAATCTGGCTTTGTTGCCGTTGTAGGACGCCCTAATGTTGGTAAATCTACATTAATTAATGCCCTTATTGGTGACAAAATCGCTATCGTATCCGATAAGGCTCAAACAACGCGTAACCGCATTATCTGTGTATATACAGATGAAGCAAAACAAATTGTTTTCATGGATACGCCAGGTGTACATAAGCCAAAACATAAATTAGGTGAATTCATGGTAGACGCTGCCATTGAGTCCTTAAAAGAAACAGAAGCTGTTTTATTTGTAGTAGCAGGTAATGAAAAGCGCGGCCCTGGGGACAACTTCATTATTGAACAATTGAAACGTGTAAAGGTTCCTGTATTCTTAGTAGTTAACAAGATTGATACTCTCAAAAAAGAAGAGCTTTTAGAAGCCATTGTTTCTTATCAAGATGCATATCCATTTGCAGGGGTGATTCCTATTTCTGCAAAGGATAAAGAGAACCTAAACGAAGTTCTAAATGTATTAGAGGAAACATTACCGGAAGGTCCGCAATACTTCCCAGAAGATATGATTACGGATCAACCAGAACGCCTTATCATTTCCGATATCGTACGCGAAAAAATCTTATTGGCTACTCGTGATGAAATTCCTCATGCTATCGCTGTAGACGTAGATGAAATGAAAACACGTGATGATGGTACAACCTATATCCGTGCTACTATCTACTGTGAACGAGATTCTCAAAAGGGCATTATCATCGGTAAGAAAGGTGCCTTGTTGAAACAACTTGGTGCTGAAGCCCGTGTAGATATTCAAAAACTATTGGCTACAAAGGTGTACTTAGACCTTTGGGTTAAGGTTAAAAAGGATTGGCGTAATAAATCTGGCATGTTATCTGAACTTGGTTATAGAAAATAAATTTTGTTATAATAAAGACTAACTTGTTTTCTCAATTGTATGAAAGGAATTAAGATGGATAGTGTAGATGGCCTGTTACCCATAGGGTTTGGTCTTGTATGTATATTTTTAATTAACTTTTTTGTGGTTGCAAAGTTCTCCTTTGCTCGTCTTCGTAAAGAGCATGTAGAGGATATGGATATTCTCTTGGAAAAGGATCGAGAGTTTTTATTAAAGCTCTATCAAAACCCTGAGTATTTCTTAAATACGACGCAGTTTTTGATTTTATTCTTTATTTTGGCTCTTGCTGGAACTGGCACTTATGTATTTGATAATATCGTAAATCAACTTGTATCGGTATTTAATGTACATAGTACATGGATGCACTTTGTACTAGATATACTTTTATTGCTATTTATTAGCTTAATTGTTCTTATCTTTGGTGAAATTGTACCTAAAGCATTAGGTTTATCCTTCCCAACAAAGTATGTAAATACCTATTGCCGTATCGTAGTAGCGGCAGGTCGCTTGGTATATCCGTTTATTTGGATTGCTAGCAAAATCTCCACTGTTATTTTGGGCTTTTACAAAACAAAATATTTAACAGAGCTAGACCTTGTATACTCTGAAGAAGAAATTCGTATGATGATTTCTCGAAGCCATGAAGAAGGTCAACTAGACCAAGTGGAATCCGAGTTGATCGACAATGTATTTAACTTTGTGGACCGTAGAGCCAAAGAGGTTATGGTACCACGTCAAGATGTGGACTGTATTTTCGTTGAAGACGGCTATGATGAAGCGATGAAATTTATTCGTTCTAAAGCACATACCCGTTACCCTCTATGTGTAGAAGATAAGGATCATATCATCGGTCTTGTTCATATTAAGGACCTCATGGAACGTCCTAATCAAGCGCGTAAAGATTTGCGTAATGTAAAACGAGATATTTTAACTGTGCCAGAAGTAATGAAATTATCTACATTACTACAATACATGAGAACTCGCCGTATTTATCAAGCTGTTGTTGTAGATGAGTACGGTGGTATGGTTGGTCTCGTAGGGCTTGAAGATATTATTGAAGAGCTCGTTGGTGATATACAAGATGAACATGAACCACACTTACCAGCTAAAATTGCTTATGCAGATGGGTCCTTCGAGTTTGATGGCAAGGTCCTTGTAGACGAAGTAGAAGAAATGATGGACGTTGAAATCGACGATTCTGACTCTGATACAATCGGTGGCTATGTATTTGGTCTCTTAGAACGGACGCCAATCGTTGGTGATACGGTCGATGCATTGGGATATACCTTTGAAGTAACACAAATGCAAGGGTATCGCGTTTCTCGTATTAAAGTAACACCTTTACCGGTAGAGGAAACAACGGAAGAAGAACATGAAGAAGCTTAATGGTGGTTTTAACACACCTGCCATCGTCATTAGTCGAAAAAAATATAAGCTATACTCCGTATTTACTTTTATCACACCTAGCTTAGGGCTCATTCGTGCATCTATACCGCATAAGCGTATGATGACCATGCGTAACAGTTCCTATTTACGCCCCTTTAGTGCCATGTATATCACAGTGGTACCTGATGGTGAATATGTAAATGTAACGCAAATCGATGGTTCCTATGTGGTAGAATCGTTAGATGTGAATTTAGATAATATTGCTTACGCTGCAGTAGCGAGTGAGCTCATCCAAGAACTATTTGCTATGTATGATGTAGATCGCAAGGTATTTGATACCGTTGTAAACTACTCCAAGCAAATTCGTCGTCGCAATGTACAGCTAGGAACGATAATGTTAGGATGGCAATTGCTGTCCTTAGCGGGGATTGTGCCTAGCGCTAATGCTTTTTCACATCAAGATGGTATTGAACCATTCTGGATACAGGTTAAAGAAACAACGAATCTTAGCATTTCTCGTTCTGTGAAAGCTGGATTACCTCAAATTCTCGGTTACCAGTGGGGCGAAGACACACCTATAGAACTTCCCAAAACAATTTGGAAGGAACTTGAAAAGCTACTATTTGCATACTGCGAGCAAGAAATCGGTAAACCATTACAAAGCGTTAAGTTTTTAAATTCCATAATTTAATGATAGTAAAAAGGCAGTTTGAGACATCAAACTGCCTTTTGTTTATATGATATGAGATATTGAATGGAGAAATATTTTCTAGTAAGCATAACTAGTATATATTTTCTGTATCTCAAGATACGTATGAAAAAATATAATACTAATAGACATATGTACATCTGTAGTTGACACTTTTGATAACAATTATTTATAATATAACAATGTTATATTATATGTTTTTATAGGAGGTCATTATGCAGCTTTTGGGAAATCTCAAAATACATTTTCTAGCGCTCGTACTAACCTTAGTCGCTGAATTTATAGGCATAAAAAAACTAGGTCCTGTTGTATTATTGCCATTATTGTACACATTGATTCTAGGTTTATTAATTTCTATTCCTAAATTTAAAATCCTTACTATTAAACAGATGGAAAAATCTGCTGATTATATCGGTATTGCCGTTATGATCTTGATGGTAAAAGTAGGTTTAGGTATTGGTCCAAATCTTGGTATTCTTACAAGTGCAGGCTGGGCATTGTTATTACAAGAGCTGGGCCACTTCTTTGGTACTATTGTATTCGGTTTACCTGTAGCTTTATTGGTAGGTATGCGTCGCGAAGCAGTAGGTGCATGTTACTCTGTAGACCGTGAACCGAATGTAGCGATTATTATCGACAAATTTGGCTTTAGCTCTCCAGAGGGCCGTGGTGTTATGGGCATGTACATCTGTGGCGTTCTTATTGGTGCTATGTGGTCCTCCGTTTTGGCGGGTATGTTGGCACAATCTGGTTGGTTCCATCCATTGGCATTGGCTATGGGCGCTGGCGTAGGTAGTGCTAGTATGATGGCTGCCGCTACAGCTCCAATCATTGCAGTATATCCAGATTATGAACAACAAATTATGGCTCTTGCTGGGGCAGCAAACTTGTTAACTACTGTTCTAGGCGTATACTTTGGTCTATTTGTTTCTTTACCAGTTATGGAAAAAACATACAATTTCTTTACAGGTCGTACACGTGAACAAGATTTAGCAGAGGAGGCAGCAAATCATGAGTAAAAGCGAAAAATTAACACAATTTGTTATCGTTATCTGTATTGCTGCTATCATCACTGCAGTAGGTAATGTAATGGATGGTAAACATCTATTTAGCGATAGTTTAGTTGGCGTAGCTATTTTGGCAGCCCTTGCTACAATTGGCGCCTTGATATCTAACTTGCCATATGCTAATAAATTGCCTATGGTATTCTGGGTATCTTTAGTTGGTGTTATTGCATCCTTACCAGGTATGCCTGGCCAAGAATGGATTATTACTAAAACCAGCCAAGTTACATTCCTTGCAACAACAACACCTGTACTTGCTTATGCAGGTTTATCCTTAGGTAAAGACCTTGGTGCATTCCGTCGATTATCTTGGCGTATTATTCCTGTTGCACTAGCTGTAACAGCAGGTACTTTCATCTGTGCAACAGCATTAGCACAATTAGTACTTCATTTAGAAGGTTTAATTTAATACTAAATCATAATGTTAGATGTCTAAACTATGTTAAGATATAATTATAGATTTATATTTTAAAAGATATTTATACATTAGGATTCCATGATCGACCGTATTTTATACGGTCGATTTTATAAAGGAGATATTATGAGCCGTATGACAAAGGAAGAAGTTAAAGAACGTGTTTGTAAAGCAATTATTGATGCACAACCACGTTTACGAGAATTAGCAGAATCTATTATGGCTGAACCTGAATTAGGTTTTAAAGAGGTAAAAACATCTAAAAAGGTTCAAGCTATGTTTGATGAACTTGGCATTTCTTATACTACAGGCCATGCACTGACAGGTGTAAAGGGTAGAATGAAAGGCCGAGATAGTAAATATACGGTTGCTATGGTGGGGGAATTAGATGCCATTCTCTGTCCTCGCCATCCTCGTGCCGATGATTTAACAGGGGCTGCCCATTGCTGTGGTCATAATGTACAAATTACTAATATGTTTGCTGTAGCTATAGGCTTACAAGCGGTGATGGACGAATTAGCAGGCGATGTTGTACTATTTGCCGTTCCTGCAGAGGAAATGATTGAAATTGATTACCGCAATAAATTGCGTGAACAAGGAAAACTCAAGTATATGGGCGGTAAACAACAGCTCATCTATGAAGGTGCTTTCGACGATATCGATATGGCTATGCAAATGCATGTGGAGACTGCCAAAACTCCAGCTGGTGAAATGGGGCTTGGCAGCACCTCTAATGGTTTTGTATCTAAGCTGATTGAATATCACGGCAGGGTAGCTCATGCGGCTCAAGCACCTCATGAAGGTATCAATGCTCTTAATGCTGCTTTGATGGGTGTTATGGGGGTTAACTCCATTCGTGAAACTTTCAAAGAAAGCGATTATTTCAGATTCCATCCCATCATTAATCAAGGGGGTACATTGGTAAATTGTGTGCCTGATTATGTTCAAGTTGAAAGCTATGTGCGTGCCTCTAATATTGAAGCTATTGTAGATGGCAACCATCGTGTTAACAGGGCATTAAAAGCCGGTGGTGATGCAGTAGGGGCTACATGTATTATCAATGACCTACCAGGCTATTTACCGATGCGTAATGATGAACGTATGAATGCTCTATTACGTGAAAATTCAAACCCTATCTTTGGTGAAGCCAATGTATACCAAGGTCCTCATATTACAGCTAGTACAGACATGGGGGACGTATCTCACTTGATGCCGGTTATCCATCCATGGGTTGGCTGTATCAGTGGTGTATTACACAGTGCAGAATACGAAATCTCTGTACCTGATGTAGCATACATTAAAACAGCACAAGCCTTGGCTATGACAATCGTAGACTTACTATACGATGACGCAGCAGGTGCAAAAGACGTATTAGACAACTTTACACCAGCCTTAAATAAACAAAGTTATATTGAACTCTTAGATCGTATTGCTAAGGGAATTTAATAGCAATTGTATACTTTATAAATTATAAGATCTACTTAGAATTCATAATCATCATATTTTTATATTGACTTCTTGACAGATATCATTATATAGAAGATGATATAAATATATTTTTATAATTTTTGTGTAGTGGAGAAAGATAATGCAATTAGAAATAAAAAATATCGGTAAAATAAAATCTGCTACTTTAGAATTTAATGGAATTACTGTTGTTGCCGGTAATAATAATACTGGTAAAAGTACTATCGGCAAAGTATTATTTGCTTTATTTTCAAAGTTTAATAATATTAATGAGGCTATTGATAAATATAAATATGATGCAATTATTGCTAGAGTCTTTAAAGAACTCTCTACTTATGACTTGGACGATTCTATTATTCTTGGGTCACCAGCTTTAATACAAATGTTTAAACGTGGTAATTATCAGAGTTCGCATTCAATACTAAAATTTTTAGAAGGGTTAGTAACTGATAAAACTCTAGATTTTATACGTTCAAATATTGATATCATGATTGATAATTCTTCGAAAGAGATTGAAGAATTAGATATTAAGAGAATAAAAGCTGAAATTATTAGTAATTATTTTAATGATATATTTGATAATCAAATTAATAATATGAGTATTTCTGAATCAGCATCCATTGATTTGCTAATAAAAAATAAGCACATTAAAGCTGAATTTATCGAAAATACTTGTACAGTTGTCCAAGATGATATTAAATTAATTAATAAGGCTATTTATGTAGATGATCCTTATATTATAGATTCTAGAATTATTAGATCAACTAATTCTCTTAAAGGTCGTAATGAAATTAATAATAACCTTATTAAGTTGTTACATTCTAAGGAAGACGAAGAACAAATAATTGAGCAAATTATAGCTAAAGATAAGTATGCAGAGATAGAAGAAATGATTAATTTAGTTATAAAAGGCCAATTGATCTTAAAAAAAGATGGACGATACACTTTAAAAAATAATGAATATCCTGAAGGAATAAATGTTTCTAATTTATCTACAGGGCTAAAGTCATTTTTAATTATAAAGAAATTAATAACTGATAACCTGATAGTAAATCGAGATATTCTTATTTTAGACGAACCAGAAATTCATCTTCATCCTGAATGGCAAATTGTATATGCTGAGCTATTGGTTTTGTTACAGAAATATTTTGATTTAACGATATTATTAACTACTCATAGTCCATTTTTCTTGAGAGCTATAGAAGTGTTTTCAAAAAAATATGAACTTAATCAAAAATGTAAATATTATTTATCAAAAATTGGAACTGATTCATTGATTACTTTCTCTGAAGTTGAAAATACATCTGAAATTTATCAGAAAATGGCTAAAACTTTTTCTATATTAAATAATATTTCTGATGAGTTAGATTATAATTAGATTAATAATATGGGGGCTGTTTTATGTGTTGTCAAGTCATAGAGTTCCTAGATAATCATGATGCCGAACTAAATACTATCACTGAATTAGCTAAAGATGATTGTAGAAATGATAATTCATGGTGTAGATGTGAGTTATTTGCATATGACTACGATAAATTTATGCAAAATCTTTGTAATCAGTTAAGGATTAAATCTTTTGCTAGTGTTGATGCATTAGTAAAGCATAATAATTGGATTAACCTTATAGAGTTTAAAAATAGTGATTGTAGAAATAAAGATACTCGTTCTAAAACCAAAAGAAAGTTAGCCGATACAATACATTTTTTTGAGAAATGTATATTAGATGAGCTTGTTATCTCTCAATCAAATTTGAAATATAGGTTTATACTTGTTTTTAATCCTGGTGACGAATCTATTGAGTTGAATAATGGATATGAGTCTTTAAATAGGGAAATTAATACACTTGGCGGGTTAGACTCACCATCAAAAGAGCGTCTTAGGGGAATAGTTGATTATTGTAATACTTTACGATTATGTCATGATATAAAAATACTTACTGTTGATGAGTTTTTAACTTCTATAAATGAATATGTTCCAAGTTAATAATAAGATGTTTATGTATAACTACATTTTTATATATTATTGACATTTTTCCCACTGTATTGCTACAATATTGTGTATAATATATGCGATGAAGCAGAGTAGTAAACCTCTCTAGCGAGTGAGGATGGTGTAAGCTCACATTTGGTTGAAGGCGCTGTAGAGCATTGGCAGGAACGCAGATATCTGTTAGTAAAGGCCAACATAGAAAAAAGAGGGCGCAAGCCAAATAGGGTGGAACCGCGGGTATACTCGTCCCTGTAACGTTTTTCGTTACAGGGACTTTTTTGTTTGTAACGAAAAGGTTGATTTTATGTCGGTTGTGTAAAGTGGAGGCAGCAATGACATTTCAAGAGATTATTTTAAATCTACAAAAATTCTGGAGCGATCAAGGTTGTATCGTTCAAAATCCATATGACATTGAAAAGGGTGCAGGCACAATGAACCCTGCAACATTCTTGCATGCTATTGGTCCTGAACCATGGGCTGTATGTTATGTAGAGCCTTCTCGTCGTCCAGCAGACGGTCGTTATGGTGATAACCCTAACCGTTTGTTCCAACATCATCAATTCCAAGTTATCGTGAAACCATCTCCAGATAATATCCAAGAATTGTACTTACAATCCTTGGCAACTCTTGGTATTCATGCTAAAGATCACGATATCCGTTTCGTAGAGGATAACTGGGAATCTCCAACATTGGGCGCTTGGGGCCTTGGTTGGGAAGTATGGCTCGATGGTATGGAAGTAACTCAGTTCACATATTTCCAACAAGTTGGTTCCATCGACTGTAAACCAGTTTCCGTAGAAATTACATACGGTTTAGAACGTTTGGCTATGTACATTCAAGGCGTAGAAAACGTATATGACCTTAAATGGAATGAAAATGTTACATACGGTGACGTTTGGCATGCTAACGAAGTTGAACAATCTGTATATAACTTTGAATTAGCAGATATAGATATGCTTTTCAAATTGTTTGATATGTACGAAGCAGAAGCAAAACGCGTTTGTGCAGCCGGTTATGTATTACCAGCTTACGACTATGTATTGAAATGTTCCCACACATTCAACTTGCTTGATTCCCGTGGTGCTATTTCCATCAGCGAACGTACTGCTTTCATCGGCCGCGTACGTGCATTAGCTCGTATTTGTGCACAACAATACCTCGCTAAACGCGAAGAATTAGGTTTCCCACTTTTGAAAGGAGATAAATAAGATGGCAAAGGATTTATTATTTGAAATCGGTGCAGAAGAAATTCCTGCCGGCTTTATGCCAAATATCTTAGGTCAATTGAAACAATTGGCTGAAACAAAATTAAATGATGCCCATCTTCCTTTTGAAAGCATCGCAACATACGGCACACCACGTCGTTTGGCTCTTATCGTGAAAGGTCTTGCTGACACATCTGCTGAAATCAGCGAACGTCATAAAGGTCCTTCTGCATCCATCGCCTATGATGCTGATGGTAATGCAACAAAAGCTGCTATCGGCTTTGCTCGTGGTAAAGGTCTTGATGTAGCTGATCTCGTTGTAGAAGACGGCTATATTTATGCTGAAACTAAAACTGCAGGCGTACCAGCAAAAGATATTGTCACAGATATGTTACCACAATTGATTACAGGCCTTAACTTCCCTAAATCCATGCATTGGGGCAATTTAGATGCTAAGTTTGTACGTCCAGTACGCTGGCTTGTAGCATTACTTGATGAAGAAGTAATTCCTGTAGAATTTGCTACTGTTAAATCCGGTAATGTAACACGTGGTCATCGCTTCTTAGGTGCTGATGAAATCACTATCAAAAATGCAGCATCTTATGTCGACACATTAAAAGAAAACTTTGTTATGGTTGATCAAGACGCACGTCGTGAATTGATTTCCAAACAATTACATGATATTGCAGCTTCTAAAAATGCATCCATCGTTTGGGATGATGATTTGTTAGAAGAAATTAACTATCTTGTTGAATGGCCTACAGCATTATGTGGTGGCTTTGAAGAGTCTTACTTAGCACTTCCAGATGCAGCTATCATTACACCTATGAAAGACCATCAACGTTACTTCCCATTAGTTGACCAAGACGGCAAATTGTTGCCAATGTTCTTAACAGTTCGTAACGGTTCCGATCATTCCATCGAAGTAGTTCAAGCTGGTAATGAACGCGTATTGCGCGCTCGTTTAGATGATGCTAAATTCTTCTTCAACGAAGACCGCAAGAAACCTCTTATCGACCGCCAAGATGGTTTGACTAAAATCGTATTCCAAGAAGGTCTTGGTAACTTAGCAGATAAAACTGAACGTTTACTTAAATTGGGCCGTGTATTTGGTGAAGAATGTGGCTTGCACGAAGATGCAGCTGTTGTATTAGAACGCGCTACAGAGCTTGCTAAAACTGACCTTACAACAGGTATGGTTACCGAGTTCACTGAATTACAAGGTGTAATGGGTAAAGAGTATGCTTTACTTGATGGTGAATCTGAAGAGGTAGCAGAAGCTATTTTCGAACAATATTTGCCACGTTTTGCAGGTGATGTATTGCCTCAAACTGAAGCTGGTAAAGTATTGTCCATTATCGATAAAGTAGATAATATCGTTGCTACTTTCAGCCGTGGTTTAATTCCTACAGGCTCTCAAGATCCATATGCATTGCGTCGTCAAACAATTGGTATCTTGAATATCTTGCTTGGTAGCGAATGGAATATCAGCTTGCGTCCAATCTTCAAAGCATCTATGGAATTGCTTAATGTACCAGCTGAAAAACAAGACGAATTGCTTGGCCAAGTAGAAGAGTTCTTCACACTTCGTTTGAAAAATATCTTCCTTGATCGCGAAGTTCCTCATCATGTAATCGATTTGTTGTTGTCCAACAATGAATTGTCCGTTGCTGATGCTGAAGGTCTTGTAAATGCATTGTTAGCTAATCGCATCGATGAAAACGTTGAGCTTGTTCAAGCTTATACTCGTATGTACAATCTTGTAAAAGATATAGAATATACAGGCGTTAATAGTGACTTGTTGAAAGAAGATGCTGAAAAAGCATTGTTCGAAGCTGCTTCTAAAGCGTCCGAAGCAAGTCTTGCTGCATGGGAAGCTAATGATTATGCTGCAGTTGTAGCTGTTCCAGCTACTTTAGTTCCAGCCATCAACAAATTCTTTGAAGATGTAATGGTTATGGATAAAGACGAAGCTATTAAAGCTAACCGTTTACAACTTGTTCGCTTAGCGTACAGCGTAATGGCTATTATTGGCGATATTAGTGCATTAAAATAATATATTTTGTATTAGATACATTAAATTTTTACAGAAATATATAAATGAAGAGGTACCATTTGGTACCTCTTTTTGCTTTTACGAAGAATATACATATTTTATGCAGGATTTTTTAAGACCATGGCGAATACTTATAATATACAAAGTTGTATGAGGAGATAACTGTCATGAATCATGATGAATTATATAAAGCCTTATGTAAGGTGCCAAATGGTAAAGAAAAGTCTCGTGATAAAATAATTATAGAATTATATATGCGATCTCAAGGAGCATCTCAAAAACAATTAGTAGATGCTCTTAATATGCGTCCTGCTACAGTATCAGAGCAGACCGATATTCTTATTGAATTAGGATATGTCACAAAGCACATCGATTATATGGATAAACGAATTTCTGTAGTGGGCCTCACGGAAGAGGGGAAACGACTAGGTAAATCATTATTACATTCGTATGACCAATTTCTTAATGTACTATTTTCTGATTTTTCTGATGATGAAAAAGATGATTTATATCGCTTGTTAGGTAAGTTAAAGCGCCCAATCTTAAGTAAATAATTAGTTTCTCAAAATTATATAGAAAATACTTGCGAACAGTACGTGATTTATGATAATATATTGCTGTTAATTTGAGACAGTCCGCTGCCTATAAGGTGTAGGTATTGAATGTCTGCAAACAGGAGGAAACAATGAACATTATTAACGTACTTGAACAAGAACAACTTCGTACAGACATCCCTACTTTCCGCGCTGGTGACACAGTTCGCGTACACGTAAAAGTAGTGGAAGGTTCTCGTGAACGTATCCAAGTATTCGAAGGTTTGGTAATTAAACGTCAAAACGGTGGCGTACGTGAAACTTTCACAGTTCGTCGTATTGCATCCGGTGTAGGTGTAGAACGTACATTCCCACTTCACAGCCCACGCTTAGCTAAAATCGAAGTTATGCGCCGTGGTGTTGTTCGTCGTGCTAAATTGTACTACTTACGTAACCTTACTGGTAAAGCTGCTCGTATTCGCGAAAAACGCTAATGTTCATAAAAGGCTGCCGTCGGCAGCCTTTTATTTTTGCTAAAATTTAGATGTAGAAAGGAAATACTATGGCAGATTCACCTATCGTACATTGGTTCCCTGGACATATGGCGAAAGCCACACGTATGATTACGGAGTATATCAAAAAGGTAGACGTAGTTATCGAGTTACTCGATGCGCGTATTCCTCGTTCTAGTGCTAATCCTGTAATCACTGAACTCGTTGGTCAGAAACCTCATATCGTATTGTTAAATAAAGTTGATTTAGCAGATCCTAAAGCTACAAAGGAATGGACTGAATTCTTTACTAAACAAGGCATCACGGTATTGGCTATTGATTCTAAGTCTGGCAAGGGTAATAAGAAGTTAATATCTACTGTAGAGTGTTTGAGCAAGCCTATCATTGATCGTTGGGTCGCAAAAGGCATTCGTAGTCGTTCTGTACGTACTATTATTTTAGGTATCCCTAATGTGGGTAAATCTACTTTGATTAACTCCTTAGCTGGCTCTGCAGCAACGCGTACAGCTAACAAAGCTGGTCATACACGTGGCCAACAATGGGTTAAAATCGGTAAAAATCTTGAATTGCTCGATACACCAGGTGTATTATGGCCTAAACTAGAAGACCAACGCGCAGCGGCTCGCCTTGCTATGACTGGTGCCGTTTCTGATGATGTGTATGACTTAGAGCATGTCATTAAACAATTAATTAATCACTTGTTGACAAATACACCTAATATATTGGTGGAACGATATAAATTAAAAGAAGAAGAAATGACGGATGTAGATACGATTCTTGAAAGTATTGGCCGTCGTCGTGGTTGCCTCGTAAGTGGTGGTGTAGTAGACTTTGATAAAGCACGTCGCATCATCTTGCAAGACTATCGCAACACTAAACTTGGTACAATTACACTCGACAAAGTGGATGAAGAACCATACTATCCTGAAGATGGTGAGGAAACACAAAATGGATAAGGATGTTTTTTCTAAATTAAAGGTGGCAGACATTAAGGCGCTCTTTGAAACTGAACAAGCCTTAGAGATTTTGCCATTGGCTCAAGAGGATACTCGTAGTTCCGTTCAAAAATTGGCCGCTTCTTATATTAAACGCCAAGAAAAAGAGTTAAAAGAACAGCAACGTCTCATGGGCATGTATGACTATGAAGGCATGTTCTATGATCAAGGTATCTATCATGTAGCTGGCGTCGATGAGGTAGGCCGAGGTCCTATTGCGGGGCCTGTAACGGTAGCTGCTGTTATCTTGCCGCCTATGACATTAATTCCAGGCCTCAATGACTCTAAAAAGTTATCTGAAGAAAAGCGTGAGGCCCTCTACGATATCATCATGGACGAAGCCGTAGCAGTTAGCTGCATTTCTTACGGCCCAGAAAAGATTGATGAGCTAAATATCTATGAAGCAACGCGACAAGCGATGTATGAGGCGATTCGCACGCTCAGCGTTCCAGCTGAAGCTGTAGTGGCTGATGCTATGAAATTGCCTGATTTAACGATTCCCGTTGAATCTATTATTAAGGGCGATAGTAAAAGCGCTAATATTGCTGCTGCATCAATCATTGCAAAGGTTACACGAGATCGATATATGAAGAGCCTTGATGATGAATACCCTGGTTATGGATTTGGTATTCATAAAGGCTATTATACGGAGTTACACAAAGAAGCTGTTGAACAGCAAGGTGTAACACCACTACATCGCAAGAGCTTTGAACCCATTAAATCTATCGTTCGTTGGGTTAAACCTGAGTGATTATATTAACGTAAATTTATCATACAAATTGTATATAGTTTATAACCGTAAAGAGGTTCCTATTGGTCACCGATGTGACTATTAGGAACCTCTTTTGTATTTACTTTTATAGTCTCCATATTCTACGCTACAAGTAAGTGTTACCTGTTGAAAGTTTAGATGTAGATTGAGTGATAAATATTCTATACGTTATTGTGGTTACTACACTTAAATTGGAGGTATATATGAAAACGATTAGTACAGGTAAAGCATTTAATGAATTGGATTCAAAGGAACTTGGAAAATGGGGCGAACGGGTGGCCATTAAATATATTGAAAAGATTGGCCTTACAGTAGTAGATACGAATTATAGAACTCGGTTAGGAGAAATTGATATTATTGCTAAACGCGATTTAATCTATCATTTTATTGAAATTAAAGCTCGTCGTGGAATGCAGCATGGATTGGCTCGTGAAGCGGTGACAAAGAAGAAACAAAAGCATATAAAACGGGCGGCCATGTTATTTCTATATGATTTACATCAAAAAAGACGGCGATGGAAAGAGTTATCCTTTGATGTAATCGAAGTGTACTTACATGAAGACTTTCAAAGTTCTATTCATTATTTGCCACAGTGTTTTTAGAGAGGTTACCTATGTATGCAAAACTATATGGTGCTACTTTACATGGCATAGATGGATGCATTATTACAGTTGAAGTTGATATATCTCAAGGCTTGCCTGTCTTTGACATTGTAGGGCTACCTAATCAATCCGTAAAGGAAGCTCGTGAACGTGTGCGGGCCGCCATCAAAAATAGTGGCTATGAATTCCCTATGAGACGTATTGTAGTAAATCTAGCACCTGCTACGATTCGTAAAAGTAGTGCAGGACTCGATTTAGCTATTGCTTTAGGGGTTCTGTTTGCATCGGGACAGATAAAGGGGCGCAAAGCTAATATATCTGCTTTATTAAGTAACAGTCTGTTTATGGGAGAGCTAGCTTTAGATGGTTCACTATTACCAACATTTGGAACCTTGGCTATGTCTCTTGCAGGCTTAGATTCTAATTATTCTACTATATTTACAAGTGTTGAAAATGGTCATAACTTAAAGGCCATACCAAAGCTTACCATTTATGGGGAATCTTCATTACTACATATTATTTCTATTTTAGAGAAACTAGCTAAATCAAAGACTGGTAAAGGAAATAAAGGGACTAGCAACAAATCTACAAGCTTGGAACATCAAAACTATAATCAATCAGCGGAATTATTAGAGTCATATGATCCTGTAGATTATATTGATGAAAATAATTGTGTAGAAACAGTATCTAATCAAACATACACAGTAGATTTTAGTGATGTACAGGGGCAAGAACTTGGTAAAAGGGCTATGCTCATCAGTGCTGCTGGTCATCATCATTGTATTATGATAGGTCCACCAGGTGGTGGTAAAACGATGATGGCTGAACGCTTGCCAACCATACTACCACCTATGACATGGAATGAAATCATTGAAGTGAGTCGTATACAAGACGTAATAGGATTATTAGGTGACACAGGATTGGTTACAACTCGCCCCTTTAGACATCCCCATCACACGGCAACTTTAGCGAGTATGGTAGGCGGCGGTATTCAAGGTCGACCTGGTGAGGTGACCCTTGCTCACGGAGGTGTTCTATTTATGGATGAGGCACCTGAATTTCAACGTCAAGTTATCGATGCTCTAAGGCAACCTTTAGAATCACGTACAATTACCATAAATCGCTCTCAAGGTAATTACATATATCCTGCCGATTTTATTTGTATCTTTGCGGCTAATCCATGTCCTTGTGGCTATTATCATGATCCGTATAAAGAGTGCGTATGTACGGAAACAATGGTTAAAAATTATCAGCAACGATTATCTGGACCTATTATGGATCGTATCGATTTGCACATACCTGTTGAAAGGCCCACATTAGAGCAATTATTAGATACTTCGTCTTCAACGATGACCAGTGAAAGTATGAGAGAACAAGTTGTTATGGCGACCTCTATGCAACAGAAACGGTATGAAGGCCTAGACTTTAGCTCTAATGGAGCCGTACCGCATAAGGCTATAGGTGAGCTTTGCCATATTACCGATAAGGCTTGGAGCGTACTCGGTAATATATTTGACCATTTCCATTTAAGTGGACGTGCTTTTGATCGCATAGTAAAGGTCGGTCGCACCATAGCAGACCTTGAGGGAAACCCACAAGTGGAACCACATCATATTTCTGAAGCAATGTTATTTAGAACTGGTAAATAGGTAATGATATGACAAGATATGACGATACTATTTATATTGCAGGCCTACAGAGTCTATATAATGTAGGAGCTACGTATGTAAGACGATTTATAGAAGACTTTGGTTCTCCTTATGAAGCATGGAAAGCTGTTAAAAATGTGGAGAATTTAAAAGGGTATACATATATTTCTATAGCTGACAAACGTGCTATTGCAGCATCGGTTAGGGATGAAAAGCTAGATTATATAATTCAAAAATTAGACGAATATCAGATGGATGTTACTACCTTTTTAGATAAAGATTTTCCATCTATGTTAAACCAAATCTATAATCCACCAGCTATATTATTTATGAGAGGCAATCGAGCCTTATTAGATAAAAGACTGAACCGTATTGCTATTGTAGGAGCTCGACGGTGTTCATTATATGCGCGGAATGTGGCGAGAATGTTAGGAAAAGAATTGGGCAAATACAGTACTATAATCGTGAGTGGCGGTGCTCGTGGCATCGATTCGCATGGTCATGAAGGACTACTAGCAAGTCAGGGGTACGGCATTGTCGTTATGGGATGTGGATTAGATATTGTATATCCTAGAGAAAATTTTAAATTATTTGATAGAGTACTGGCTAATAATGGGTTACTCCTATCTGAATATCCTCCTGGTACACCGCCATCAGCAAAGCATTTTCCTGCGCGTAACCGTATTATCAGTGGACTTAGTCGAGGTGTAATCGTAGTAGAGACTAAGTCTAGTAGTGGCTCTTTAATTACAGCGGATATGGCGGTCAGTGAAGGGCGCGATGTGTTTGTAGTACCGTGTAACTTATTAGATCATACGGCGGATGGTAATAAGTTTCTTATGCGAAATGGTGCTTTTGTATTGACTGGATATGAGGATATAGTGGAACAGTATCATTTAACATTGAGGGATTTTTTTGCTACAGAAGAAAAACTTTCACCGGTAAAAAAGAAACTTTCAGCGTCAAAGAAAGAGGAACATAGTCATGTAAAAGAGGGGGATTTATCGAGTAATACATGTAAGGGTGTTGATAGTCATGGGCCGTCTATGTTAAGCTTTAGTTTGGATAAGAGTTTAATCTTGAGTGAAATACCTCATGATCGATGTATTACTGTTAGTGATATTTTGAAAGTAACTCAAATTCCATTGCAACAATTGCAGCCCTTATTACTAGAGTTAGAGCTAGAAGGGGCTATAGAGCATCAACCGCCGAGAGGCTATATTAATATGACTAGGAGTGATATACTTGTCCATTAAACGATCTATCGTTATTGGCGAGCCAAAAGCAGCTAGTACTAGTAAAGAAACAAAAAAGAAAAGTACTACAAAAGAGAGTACTACGATAAAACGTAAGGTTGCCAAAGAGGCTCTTACTCCTATGGGAATTGTACGGGACAAGTCTGTGTTACAAACCTCTGTGCCACCTGAACAACGAGAACCTCGCGTATATAATCCGGATGGCAAAGTATTGGTTATCGTAGAATCTCCTGCTAAATCTAAAACAATTGAAAAATTCTTAGGTCCAAACTATGTGGTAAAAGCAAGTATGGGCCACTTACGAGATTTGCCTAAATCTCAAATGGGTATCGATATTGAGCATGGCTTTACACCGCGCTATAGCAATCTTGTAACTCGTAAAAAGGTTATTGATGAATTAGTTTCCTATGCCGATGAAAGTAGTGCCGTATT